>ERZ778503.274-NODE-274-length-44128-cov-6.739047_pt1 | contig 44128 bp, 24 predicted proteins | sample MGYA00510047_ERZ778503 | MGnify/ENA primary metagenome ERZ778503 (study PRJEB29527, sample SAMN07138965) | mouse gut metagenome | material: feces | host: mouse | place: China:Nanjing | collected 2016-01-25 ... | reverse complement strand
AAATCTTCAGTTTTTTCATGGTTTTAATTATAGTAGTTATCAAATTATAAAAGAACGACGCAAAAATAAAATAATATATTATAGTAACCTATATGAAAACTAAAAACAAAGGCAAAAAAGATCGGCATTATTTCCGATATATCTTCCACGTCAAATCAACTGTCAAAGGCAACGACTATCAGTTCACCATCACCTTCTATCCGATGGATGTTTGCGGTTCTGGATACCAAAGACAAGTAATTTTTGTTCATTTAATACGCACTTCGATTGACTTCCCATTCTCAACCTTGTATTTTTCTATAATATTATTATCCTTTTTTATCAGAACCTGTAATGCGTTGCCTTTATTGCGTTTCACTTCAATATCAAATGTTGCGCCAAATGCACAAATGCGTTTCAAAGACATTGTATTCCAACCTTCCGGAAGTTGCGGTGTCAGTTTGAAAGCATTCAACGCAATAGGGCGTATGCCAAACAAACCTTCCGTCATAATACGACAATATAAAGCACTTTCTGTCGACAGATGGCGTTGGTTTCCTTCCGGCCATGCTTCTACCGCATAAGGGACATGGTCGCCTAGCAAGCGAGTTGCAGAATATTTCTCCAAATATTCAGTAGCTATCTCCCGGGCACCACAAGCGTAGGCTCCCCGAAAAGCATAGAGGGTAGAACGATCCCAATAAGTAGAAGTGCCCGACTGCGTGAGCAGTCCATTCTCCATCCACAATTTATCTGAAAACAACGCTGAGACAGTACCTTCAGCACGGTCATAAATTCCCATAGTCAACGGAATGCAAATCCAGGAACGAAGCACATCATTACCATCATAGTAACGATACGTTTCATATCCTTCCACATTCCAGGCAAAATATGCATCCATATTCTTATAAAGTTCAGTAGCTTTATCCCGGTAGGATTTTATCTGCTCACGATCTTTTTTCAGTGCTTTCCCCAAATAAGTAGCCGAAATCAAAGCGTCATAATACAATGAAGAAGTACACAAATTAGCTTTCCCGGAAGGGAAGCGGTTTTCCAGTTCGTCAGAGTCCGATTCCACTACCCCTTCAGCGTTCAGCTTCCGGTTGCAGTATTCCAAACACCATTCAATCAGCGGCCACAACTTTTCCGCCTCGTGGCGGTTACCGGACGCCAGAGCATAACGCGCCGCACCATAACCAACCATTGCCACATCTCCACGATCACCTGCCACACCAAAACAATCTATCCCTTCTGCAATTATAGAAGAAGGCAAAGGTTTATACTCGTCATTCATGTAGCGCATAAACAAACTGAATGAATTCATTGCCGAACGGTTTCCTGCCGGATAGCCCAAATAAGGAAAAAACGGATTGATGTATTCTGCCTGGTCATTCGCCCAAATACCTGCGTAATAAGCTTCTCCACCAGGGCTTTGCATATATCCGCCCTTTGTATCAAATATACTTTCCGAACCGCGTATCTTGGCAAACGAGAACATAGTATTGATTACATCACTCGGAGTTTCGAGCACCAAGTTACTCTGCACTTGCCGCAAGAATTCCCGTCGTGCCATAAGTTCTTTCTCAACATCCAGTGCCAACTCCCAGTCATTCTTTTTGTATCCTGCATAAAGAACTTGGAAACAAGCCCTCTCACCTGCCTTCAATTGGCAAACGCCTTCTTTTGCAGGAGACGAAAGAGTGGCTGTTAATGTATAGCTACCTTCTACTCCTCTTGCTTCATCAGTACGATAAGAAAGGCTATTCGAAGGAAATTCCACTGTCAAGGAACGATCCGTTACATTCTCCAACTCGTACTTTTCACAGAAAACCGGATACGAGGTAGAAGGAAAAAGCGTACGTGTCAGTGCAATACCTTTATCGGAATATATACTCTTTACAGTCATCACCCCACTCAAAGATACAGTTTCTACCTTCTCTCCCAGTAATGGCTGTCCATTTACAAGACACAGATATGCCCAGTCGCCATTGAAACGATGCTGCAAACTAGCGTGGGTATCATTAGGGATAGTACGGAAAGTCGGTAAGACTATATTCCTGTCAATCACCCACTCGCCTGTTTCATTCACACCATAACGCAACACTGTAGATACTTTCAGTCCGCTCATTTCAATATGGTCATGATGAGCGCCATTCACTTTCCAGCAAATACTATCGGGTGAAACAATAGTCCATCTTCCAGTTTCACCAGCATTCAAAAAATTCATGCCGAACAAAGTAGCCAGCACTGCAATCCATGTTTTCTTTTGCATAATCATTATATTCATTTTTTATCTGACAAGTTATTATTTCTTTAGTTTTAGAGTGTTGCCACAATCTTCTAGATAGAAGATACGTGCCCGTTCAGCCCCTGACGGGTTGTTGGGCTGGTGAAGAACCAGGCACAGTTGGCCATCTGTTGTTTTGAAAATCATGCCATGCCCGCCGTTGTCCGGAAACAGCGGTATATCTTGATGTTTCCAAGGTCCTTTGATCGAGCCGGTAATGGATTCCGATATGCCTATAGCATAATTGCCATGGTTGAAACTCGACCAAATCATCAGCAGACGTCCTGTTTTAGTCCGGTATAGGTAACAACCGTCTGTAATATAACCTTTAGGTAACCCCTGTGATATCATTAAACCATCAGACCATTCCGGAGCTGAGCCATTAAATAAAACCATCGGTGTCCCTATGGTTTGGGAAAGGTCCTCACTAAGCTCAACAAGTTCCATAGTACCGTCGCCATGTAATTGCACCCATTCGTGGCAATACACCATGTAAGGAACGTTGTTCTCAACCCATAACGTTCCGTCAAGAGCCATATAATCAAGCTGTGTATGCGGATATTTCCCGAACGGGACAAATGGTCCGTAAGGAGAATCGGAATGAAAAACTTGTGTGCCGCGAAATGTGTATTCCGGCCATCCTTCCGTACTCTTTTTCCATTTCAAATCGCTAGTTATTGTGGCAAAAAGGTAATAGCGACCTTTATATTTATGCACTTCCGGAGCCCATACCGAACCTTTGAGAGCATTACTGTCCGGGATTGTCAGTACACGTGACGGCCCCTTCCATTCTTTAAGGTTTGTGCTGGTATAAACCACCACACCACCTCGGATACAGCCGTTGGCATCCAATGTGTCTTTGGTACAGTACATGTAGTATCTGTTTCCGTCATTGAGAATAAACGGATCACGAATATTGATATCGTCAATGTTCAGAGCATATATCGAACACACCGAACTGCAAAAAATCAAAAGACTCAATAAATGTTTCATAATCATTATGGTGGAACTGTTTTTTACTGATTAAATACATATTCTAAGGTTTGAAGCATTCTACTGTCAGGACCGACCATTATTTCAAATATCCCGGAATCACATACATAATCCGAATTCGCATTATAATATCCAAGTATATCAGGCGTGATGCTGAAAGTGATTTGTTGTGTTTCGCCCGGTTTCAGTGTGATGCGCTGATAAGCTTTCAGCTCTTTTACCGGACGGGCAATCTGTGCTACCTTATCCCGAATATAAAGTTGTGCAATTTCAGTCCCTTCAACTGTCCCTGTATTGGTTATGTTTACACAAACTTCATTACCCTCCATTTCTACTGCTCCATATTTGAATGTGGTATAGCTTAAGCCATATCCGAATGGGTACAGCGGTTCATTGCTTATATCTATATAATTGCTGCAATAACGATTGAATACACCATCTTGCGGGTCGGGATGACTGGACATAAGGTGATTGTAATATACAGGGATTTGTCCGACAGCACGTGGAAAGGTTACAGTCAGTTTGCCGCTTGGGTTCTTCTTTCCGAAAATCACATCTGCGATAGCTTCTCCTGCCTCCGAACCGCCAAACCACACATTCAATATTGCCGGTATGTGGTCACTCTCCCAATCCAGAACAAGCGGGCGACCGGTGAATAAAAGCAGAACGACCGGTTTTCCTGTAGCAACGAGCTTGCGCAACAAGTCACGCTGAGTGTCTGGTATGGTTATATCTGCACGCGAAGCAGATTCCCCGCTCATATCTGCACATTCGCCCATTGCTGCGACAATAACATCAGCTTTGGCTGCTACTTCAAGTGCTTCGCGATGTAGCCGGCTGTCATCTCCACGTCCTATCGGTCGTAATCCCATGGCATTCTGCTGAACGGTTTCATCATAATAGATATTGCAACCTTGGGCATATAGGATTTCGGCCGAACCGTCCACGGTCTCCTGCATGGCTTGGAGAAGTGATTTATGCAATTGGTCGTTACACAACATACTCCAGCATCCGCACATATTATTTCCGGCATCAGCCAATGGACCAATTAGTGCAATTTTACCTTTTTGTTTGAGAGGTAAAAGCTCATCCTGATTTTTCAATAATACAAATGTTTCTGTTGCAATTTGTTGTGCAACCTCACGGTGGGCTGTGTTGAAAATATCATTTTTCACTCTCTCTCTATTGCAATATTTATACGGATTGTCGAATAATCCGAGTTGTTGCTTGGCCCGCAGTACCCGGCGGCATGCGTCATCAATCATTTTTTCGGTGATTGCACCACGGTGGAGAGCATCTTCAAGCGTATTGACAAATAGCCCCGACACCATATCCATATCAGTACCGGCCTTAATAGTTACGACTGCTGCATCATTTTCAGATGCACACCCCATTGTCGCTACCTCAGGCACTGAACCGTAATCAGTGACAACAAGCCCGTTGAATGCCCAATCGCTACGCAGTACATCATTAACAAGCCATCCCGATGATGTGGCATGCTGGCCGTTAATAAGGTTGAATGATGTCATAAGGCTGCCAACACCTTGTTTAATGGCTGCATGGAAAGGTGGCAGATAGTAGTTGAACATATTTTCACGACTCATATCTACTGCGTTATAGTCACGCCCACCTTCAGCAGCTCCGTACAAGGCAAAATGCTTGACACAAGCCATTAGAGTAGAGTCGTTTGTCATATCATCCCCTTGGTATCCCCGAATATAGGCACGTGCCATTACGCTACCCAGATAAGGGTCTTCTCCTGAACCTTCGGCAATACGCCCCCAACGTGGGTCACGGCAAATGTCGACCATAGGGCTGTAATTCCAATTTACTCCGTCAGCGGTTGCTTCAATGGCTGATATCCTGGCCATTTGCTCCACTGCGGTGCTATCCCACGAACAAGATAGCGCCAATGGTATCGGAAAGATTGTTTCATAGCCGTGCACTACATCGGCACCAACCAGTAGCGGAATTCCATGTGGTCCTTGTTCGACAGCAAGATGTTGAAGACGGGAAATTTCTTCTACCCCTTTTATATTGAAGAATCCGCCTATTTTCCCCGAAAGGATTAGGCTGTCTAATTCAGTTCCTTTTACTGTTCCCGAAACAATATCACCGCCCACCGGTAGATTGAGTTGCCCTAATTTCTCGTTAAGAGTCATTTGAGACATTAAATTGTCAATGAATCGTTCGTCGGCTGTTTTTTGAGAACAAGACACAAGTGCAAGACTTGCACTGAATAGAGTAATAATGGTTAGTCGTTTCATTATTGAGAATATAAATTTAAAAAAACGCGCTCTGCCTCCTTGGAAACGAAGCGCGTTTATACAAACTTTATTTTATTGCCAAATCTCTATATACAAAATTCGACATTAGAGCCTTGTAAAGGTACACGTATTTGTATTCATATCCCATTTCAAACGATATACCCCATATTGTTTATCGATATTATTTTTTGTAGCTCCAAAATTTTCCTTGTTCCCTCCATCAGCTTCATATCCATTTGCACGCCCAAATGAGCCGTCTAGGGAAACAATTTCTACTTCGGAAGAATTGAAAACACGATTCCAGTTGTCTTTTGCCAGATAGAAAGACACAGCTCCCCAAAAGGCATGAAAATAGAATGTTGTTTCAAATATCCCTTCACCTGTTTTGGCACAACAAAGATATTGCCCGGGAGTAGCAAATCCCCAATTGTCTACACTCAAATATTCCCAAACATTCCCATCTGTCTTTGGATGTCCAAAGCCATTTCCGGTAAGCCACATCGCATCAGGATAACTTGTTTTGTCTGTTCTCTCCACATAAATAAAATCTCTATCCGAACGATAACTGATACGATAAGTCCCGCTTACAGCCCTAAACTTATACTGCCCGTCAGCCCATTCGAAAAATTCCGGTTGAAGCATATATTGTAAGTAGGAAAATCCTTCAAATGCAACCTCTTGTCCCTGTGTCAATTCAAGCTCCACTTCCAAGAAATCAGGCGTTTCACTTCGCTGCATCAGTTGTCCATTTACCTTGAATTCTAATGATTTAATATCATCTTCATTCATCTTATTGACCGCCGCGATTACCCCTTTGTTCATATCAATGCGAAGGCGATATACTCCGGGAGTAAAATCTTTACCAGGAATCAGGTCACCAGTAAAATGTCCATTTCCTATGCTACTCAAATTATCAACTTGATAATGCTTGTCCAGCAGATTAGCTGGTAACGGATCGAGCGTCTGGGTACCAATGCCTGTACCCCAGTCACCACGCTTCTTAAAAAACTTCAGATGAAAATCATTATCCAGAAATAATGTTGTTTCGAAAACACCCTCATCAACTTTCACACACTGATAAGAATCACCAGTATTAAATTGCCAACCATGAACCGTTACTCTTTCAGCAGCCGGATGGCCATATCCGCTTCCACAAGTCCACAAAGCATCAGAATAATCCGATTGGCTATTCTCAACATAAATCAATCTATTGCCTAAATCATAATACAAATTATATGTTCCAGCCATCCCTCGGAAAGCAGCTTGGTCTTCAGTAGCATTTTCAAAGAAATCGGGCTGAATCATTTCGCTGATATCACCAAAATTCTCAAAAGTCAAAACATCTCCTGTTTTTAATTCCAGTGCCACTCCCAAACAAGAAGCAACTCCGGGCATGATACCCATTTCCTTACCATTAACTGCAAAATTTATATCGGCAGATTGTCCATTCTGCGGTTGCATAGAGAAAGTATTGGCATTCATATCTATTTTCAGATTATATATGCCAGGTTGAAACAATGGTCCCGGTACAAAATCCCCGGTTCCCTGAACTAAAGTCGGATTATCTAAAGTTAAATCTTCTGCCCAGATTTCAATCTCCTCATGAGTTCCCCAACCATGATGTTTGAAAAGTTTAAAAGCAAAATTCTCTCCCAAATAGAGTGATATTTCAAACACTTTGTCTGATACACGGCGGCAAGTCATTCCATTATCCGGTGTTGCATGCATACTATCCCATGTAGCTGAAATAACTTTGCCAGCTCCCGCGTGTCCCAGGTTAGCACCTATCAGGTAGAGAGCGTCGGGGAATTTTTTATCCGTTTGTTCTACATACAACAACTCATTAGTTGCATCATAAATCAAATCATATTCTCCTGTCTCACCTTTAAAACGTGCTTTTGTATCGGACTTAAACTCCCAGAATTGAGGCTGCAAGGCAAACTCCAGCGCCTCGAATCCGGTGAAATCGACTTCTGCATCCTGTGTCAACTGACGTTTTTTCCCTACATAATTGGTATAATACGTCTCTGTCATTTCTTCTCCGGCTACTGTGACCGGGTCTTGTGTTTTCCATTCAGGCCAGTTATCATATTTCTCTACGCTGTCCGTACAAGATACAACAATGGCTGAAATAAGTAATGATATTGCAATATAATAGTTCTTCATCATATATTTGTCCTTTCTATTTCTTGTAAGCCTTTAAAATAGCCTGATAAACCTCCTCATTCACTCGAACAATGCATCCGTGACGGGCATCGGGACCTTGAAAATAACGTTCAGTCCAGGGACCGTCTATTGAAGAAGCTTCAAACATGTCATATTGCTTCGGATAGCGCTCCGCATAAAGAAAGAATCCTTTGCCATCCACAGTAGGAACGAGAATGGGAGCTTCATGCCACACATTCAATGAAGTAATCGGGGCTCCCGGATTGGCGTATGGTCCTGTCAAATGCTTCGACTTTGCCATACGGATCGTTTTAGCTACTTCCGGAACATCTTCCGGCCAACGTTCATCTTTCATAAGAGCGCAATATTCATCGCCCACTTTACGAATAATCACATCGATGGTTGCCATATCTTCGTCACTACCCGTAAAATTGAACAGACGTTGCGGCTCGGTGAATGTCTTGAAATCCGATGTTAATATATAAAATGTACGTTTGGACTTCCACTCTGATGTATCACTGTCTTTTCCTGTTTTACCAGCATGCCAGGTTATGATATATCGTCCATCAGCCTCATCATAAAACATCTTTGGAGCTCCATAATAGGTTTCTTCATTCTTATAACCCAAATCTGATATTTTATTGAATATAGACTTTTTCAACTTAGTACTCTGCCAAGTCACTAAATCAGAAGACGACCACAATATAGGTATCCCTGTGTTTGGCTGTACGCCAATCATATAATAGACGTCATCCTTACCCTGACAAATATCCGGGTGACCGCAATACTCAGGTAACACAATCCGCTTTTTATTCAATGTTTCCCAATGGAATGCATCACGAGAAACTGAATAAAACAAACGAGCATAATTTTCATCTGTCATATGAGCAAACAGGTATCCACCGTCAGTAGCCACCATCGGTTCTTTTTTTTCTTGTATCGTATCCTCCGAACATCCCCATCCGGCAAATATCATTAGCATACCTATTAGATAATTCATATATTTCATGTTACTTAATTATTTAATTGAATAAAAATCATTCTTTTAGATTCCGCCAGCTGCATCTTTGTCTGTTTTCCACTCCGGTCTTTCATAATTTTGCTCGAGAGTTTTTCCATTCTCTGCTGCCTGGTCTACAGCATAATTGGGCAGTGGCATATACTGTTTAGTAGGTACTGTTCCTTTTATGTCGGCTGTCTCACGCGCATAACGATTGAAACGAATCAAATCAATCTTACGGCATCCTTCATAAAACAGTTCATGTCCACGCTCTTTCAGGATGGCAGTCAGAAAAGCTTCCGCTGATGATGTATCGACAGATGATAAATCTCCAAGCCCAGCACGATTACGTACCTCATTCACGGCAGCTATTGCATCTGTAGTCGGAGCTGCTTTCGATAAACGAACTTTTGCTTCAGCATACATCAACAATACATCCGCCCACCGAGCCAAAGGAATGTCCGTACCCTGGAAAGTTCCCGGCGTTTCTACCGGAAATTTATTACAAATAAATCCATCCCATTTCACACCAATATCATTTTTTGTCACTTTTATTCCGTCTTTTGTCCAAAATTCTGTAAGAATGGCATCTTTACGTCTGTCGCCCTCTTCAAAACTGTTATAGAACTTAGGAGCTACATTGTAAAAAGCATTCCAACCGCCATTTTGAGGATAGAAAGGAGTACGACTTCCCTGCGGATCTAACGCTGACGCTTCATTAGGAACAACCAACATAGAAAGTATATTGGCATTTCCGTTCTTAGGATTACCGTCGGCATTCGGGTCACAACTTACTGCCATAATGATTTCGTTATTAAATTTATTGGCATTTTTAAACAGGTCTGTATATGGATTACTTCCCGATTTAAACAAAGAATATTTTCCTTTCAATTCGTCATACATATCCAAGGCCTTTTGATAGTACCCCTCCATATGTCCTCCTTCATTCAGACAATGACGCATCAGACAAAAGCGGGCATAATCACGGGTATATCGTCCTTTTTCCAATGTAGTTTCAGGAGCGTTATTGGCAGCAAACTCCAAATCATCTGTAATCCAACTGCACATCTCGGTCAGTGTGGGGCGAACCGTATTCCTCAATGCTTCTTCATTAAACACGTCTTCCGGATTGATTATCACCGGCACCGGACCATAAATATGCATCAAGTAATACAACATCATCCCCCGGCACAAGCGGGCCTCTCCCAACAGGTTGTTCTTCTTTTCTTTCGAAAGTACGTCTTCCGAGACTTTTTCCAACGTACCTATAATCTCTGTAAAACGAGTTACCTCTGCCGTTTTAGGAAAATGATTCAGGTTATGGGCATCGTCTACCCAACCTCTCCAGAAGTAATAGCAATTTTCGAAGTTTGCCTGAGTAAAACGGAGCCATTCATCGTTACATTTCACCGTAGCAGGTGCCATTATATCTGACGTAGAGTCAAACATACGAATATTCCCCCCGGTAGCAATATAGAAGCCGTGCTGTCCTGTTCCACTATTTATTTCGTATGTAAATACTGAGGTAAACGGAATATAACACGTCATCATATAAGAAACACATTCATCTTCTGTAGACGGATATTTGCCTTGCATGAGATTGCCATAGATATGCGCATCGAAATTATTCTCGCAACTTCCCAACAAAAGCAGCAAAGACGACAGTATCGGAAATAATATTTTCTTTTTCATCATATTTCTATATTTTATATCAATTAGAATGAAATTTTCGCACCAAAAGAATAAACTCTCAATTGAGGATATTGCCCATGGCCAAGGTTACCGGCAGAGGTTGCAATCTCCGGGTCGTCGCCTTCGAACTTGGTCAATGTGAATGGATTTTGAAAATCTACAAAAAGACGGATATTCTGTACATTACCTTTCAGGAAAGCCAGTTTTCTCGCATCCCAATTATATCCTAGCGTAATGTTTCTGACTCTCAAAAATGAGGCTTTCTCCCAGAATGCGTTGATAGGAGCATTTTCGGGAAGTGTTACAGATTTATAAGCAATTCCCGGTACCTCTCCATTCGGATTGGTCTGTGAATTCCAAATAGAATAGGCATAATCTGTAGGATTAGCAGCCAATATGCCGCTTGCCAAATTGGCTGCAGAACAATTACTGGAATGGGTGGAATTAAACTTCTTTACCCCCAACTGTCCGTACATATAAATATCCAAATCAAAATTCTTATAAGCAAAGGTATTACCGAAACCATAATATACTTTAGGCAATGTGTTGTCCATATAAATATCATTGATATCGATTTTGCCATCTCCATTACGGTCATCAATAATCGGATATCCGGGCAACTGCGCTTCACGGGGCAACGAACGTTGAGAATCCGGCATATTACTTCTGTCTTCATTAATGACTCCAACCATCTTATAATAATAGTATGCATTCTTCGGCTCATTTTCCCGCTTCTGGTATTTCTTATAATCGAAATTCGGCATCCGCTCAATCCAGCATGCATTATAATGAGACAATGCAAGCGAAGAAGTCCATTTAAAATTCGGTGTTTGGATATTCAAAGTGTTCAAGGACAATTCCACACCAGTCCGTTTATAATGTCCTCCATTTACAGGACGATAACCGTACATATTCAATAAAGAGGTAGGAGCTGTATCCAGCAGGTTAGTCACATCATTTCTAAAGACATCAAGACTTCCCCATATCCTATCTTTCAAAATTGAGAAATCCAATCCGATGTTTTTCATCGTTGTCTTTTGCCAGGTTACATCCGAATAATTGGCACTTTGCAATGCATAAGGTACATAAGTAACGCTGCTATTCGAGAACTTGATATCCTCACGAGATATACCGACAATACCATATAAAGATGTTCCCAGATTGTCGCTACCCGTCATACCATAACTGGCGCGCACTTTCAACAGATTCAACCAAGAAAGGTTTTGCATAAACGATTCATTGGAAAGCTTCCAGGCTACCGAAGCGGACGGAAAAAGTGAGTATTTTTTATCCGGGAAGAATTTGTCTGTTCCATCTCGCCGTAAAGTGGCTGTCAATACATAACGATCCAATATATCAAAAGAAGCACGAAGGAATTGAGAACGTTTCTCATTTTCATATTTATAGGAAGTCGGGGAGAATGGACCATCCGCAGCGGCCAGATTGCTGTCATTAATCATATCATTCGCATTCTGATAAGAGACTGTCATTCCGGTTCCCTTGTCCAAATAGCGTCCTATTCCCGCTACAGCATTCACGTCTATTATATTCCAGAATTTATGCCGGAAAGAAAGAGTACCTTCCATCGTCTCATACTGCCGTTCATTATATCCAAGGCTTCCCCTTGATTTGCGGACAAGCCCCCAATACACATCCTTAGGAATATAGGCAGAACGTTTTCCGTTCTCTTTATTCACACCATATAATAACTTGGCGGATAACATATTTTTGATAATATCAAGGTCGAGCGCAAAGTTCACATAGTAGCTACTCTGTTTAGATTGGTCGCGGATTTGCAATGCAGCCAGCGGATTCGGTTCCCTGTTGAATATCGTATATTCTCCCATGTTATCATACATAGGAAGATAAGTAGGATAATTCATGGCTGTATAAAGAGAGCCCGCCGCCGAGTCTCTTTGATTACCGGTATCTCCTCCTACCGTGGAATTACTGTATTTATTATGGTTCAGATTTGCTATGGTCGTTAACTTCAAGAAACTGAACAACTGCGCAGAAATATTCGTACGCAAAGAATAACGTTGCATTCCGGCATTACGAACAATTCCATCTTCATCGTAGTAATTTAAACCTAAATAATAACGGATTGCTTTTGAACCGCCACTAATCGTCAGGTTCTGATTATTGACTTGCCCTGTCTTCAACACATAACTCAACCAGTCGGTCGTAGTTGCATTCGCTATTTGTTCAGATGTAAATATTGGTGTCCATTTACCGTCATATCCTACATTTCCATAAGGATATTGCTCATTAACATACAGATAATTTTCTTTTCCGAACAAATTAACCATATTCATGTATTCTTGTGAATTGAGGCGATTCATCCCATAAGAATAACGCTTCTGAATAGAATAACTCCCTTCATAGGTAATATGCGGCTTTCCTTCCGCACCTTTTTTGGTAGTAATCAGGATAACACCATCAGCTGCACCAATACCATAGATAGCCGCAGAAGCATCTTTCAATACTTCGATAGATTCTATATCACTAGGATTCAGACCTGCCAGCGCTGCACGCTTAACACCATCCGGCAATCCTGTGTCCCCGCTCCCTACTTCCAAAGATGAATTAGGCATCACTACCCCGTCAACCACATAAATAGGATTTTCACCACCACGAATAGAAATCTTAATTTCACCTCCGGGTTGAGTGCTATTTACCGTAGCCTGCAATCCTGCCGCACGCCCTAATAACATACTAGCTACACTGCTATTGGCAGCTTTTGATATTTTATCAGTCTTTACAGTAGCAATAGCTGTAGTCAGGTTTTTACGAGAGGTAGTACCATATCCGACTACTACCACTTCATCCAGCACCTGCTGGTCTTCAATCAAAGTAATAGCCAAAGCTGTCCGGTCGCCCACTTTTACTTCTTGTGTTTGATAACCGATATAAGAAATCTCCAATACAGCTCCTGGTGATACCTCCAAAGCAAATTTTGCATCCAAATCAGTCGCGGTTCCATTCACGCCTCCCTTTTCCTTAACAGTAGCACCGATAATAGGTTCACCATTCTGGTCATTCACCACACCTGTGATTTTTCGTTTCTTACTATCTTTCACTTCTTTCGGGCGAGGTTGCCCTTTTTGAACAATAATGTTCTTGCCTTTCACTTCATAAACAACGTTTTGTCCGTACAAAATCTGATCGATGGCTTCAATCAACTGTTTCGCCTTTACATTTACAATCTTTTTGGTATCCAGATCCCCGACTTTATATACGAAAGAATATCCGCTTTTATTTTTCAGTTGCGTCATCGCTTCTTTCACCGAAACATTATTCATTTTCAATGAAACGGCCTGGGCTAGCATTGCTATGTTAAGGCAAAAGAGAGCCACGACCATTAATATGGCCTTCTTCCTGTAATTCATAAAATAAACAAATTATTTAATTAAAACTTGAATAACTCGTTTTAAAAGAGATGTATTTTGCTAACTTTGCATTATCTCTTTTGAAAACATGCTCACGTTTGAAAGTTGTTGAAGAAGGGATTCAGGAACCGGAAGATGTTCGAGATCTTCCGGTTTTTTATTTTCCCTCCTTATCATTCACTAAAGACTATTCGGTATTATTTTCTTCCTTCATATTCTTCAATTTCTAAGGTTAAACAATCATAGTATTATGAATCTCTGGTAACCGGTTATTAATAGATAGTTATATTGCGTTCTTCAATCTTATATTGTATTTTCTCCGTAGATGCTAACGCATCCAATACTTCCTGAATACTTTGTTCCTGACGGACAAAATTACCGTAGAACCGGAAGGTATTTAAAGAATCATTGGCGATGCGAATAGTTACATTGTAGCTACGTTCCAATTCTTTCACGATGTCCGGCAGAAGCTCTTCATCAAAAAACAGGTAACCGTCCGTCCATTGCGAAGCATTAGAGACTGTGACAGTTTCTACTGTCATCCGTCCGTTCGTTTTATTCAATATTGCTCTCTCATCAGGCGCAAGAATTGCTTCTTTCTCTTTTTTCAGTAGATTATTCAGTTCTACTTTCCCTTCCAATAAAGATACTACGACTTCATGATCCTCCGGGTAATCGCGAAAATTAAATTTTGTTCCCAGTACTTGCAATTGTAAATCTTTAGTCTTTACAAAGAAAGGAAGTTTCTCATTCCGCCGGACTTCAAAATATCCCTCACCTTCCAGTTCGATCATACGATTATCGACTCCGAAACCTTGTGAGTAAGTCATTCGTGAACCGGCATTCAGCCAAACCAATGTACCGTCCGGCAAATAAAGCTTTGTCCTCGATCCTAAAGGAGCTTCTACGGATATATCCGCGAATGTATCTTTTACGTTCACTCCTCCCTGCCAATAAGAGAAGCAGCCGACTGCAAGTACGACTGCGATAATCGCTGCATAACGCCACAACATTGACAACCGGAATCCATGATGAGAAGTTTTTTCTATTTCCTTCCGATTTCCGATACGTTTCTTAAATGTACCGAACGCTTTATCTTTATTGTATTTCGACGCAACTTCACGACTGACAGCAGAAAACCAGACTTCCCGCTGCTGAATAAAGTAATTCTTATTTTCAGGTGATGCAGCTATCCATGCTTTCAGTTCGGCTAAAGCATTTTTGTCCAAACCTTCCGTCAGATAGGTTGCAATCAATTCATCAATATGTTTCTTTTCTTCTTCCATTTTTCTGCGTTCTATAAAGGAGACAGTAGATTTCTAATTGAGGGTAGTCTGAAAATGACTTTTTTTCGTTTTTACCCGAAAAAAAATAAAAGTAGAGTAATCAGATATTTACTTAGATTCGTTTGTAAAGATGCTAATGCATTCTTTATATGATATTTAACCGTATTGACAGAGATGCCTAACTCTTGAGAAATTTCTTCGTATGATTTTCCTTCAAAACGGCTTTTATCGAACACGCGACGACATTCGTTCGGCAATTTATCAATGGCTTTACATATTTCCTCTTCCAGTTCACGCTCCAGCAATGCACCTAACGGATGCGAATCGGAGAACGTCATTTTATCGTCTGTTATCTCATCAGGCATTAGAGATGAAAACGCGATCTCACGCTTTTCCCATTCAGAATTCAGATAGTTGATACAACGATTACGGACGGCTCTCACCAAATAGCTACGGATAGAAACGGAAATCTCTAACGTTTCACGAATCTCCCATAAATGAAAAATAGTATCCGCGACAATGGTTTCCGCGAGGAATTGATCTTTTACATAGCCACTCGCGACATGACACAGCAGAGCATAATGATGGTCATAGATGTATTGATAGGCGTCTTCGTTACCTATCTTCAACTGCTCTACTATTAAAGTTTCAGTGTGCTCCATGAATGTATTAGTCGAATTAATGGCACAAATTTAGAGAAATTGCAGCAGACTACCTAATATCCATATTAATATCTTCAAGGACATCACAACCAAAAAGAATTATTAAAAACTTCTCTCACTCACTTACGAAATATAGAATAAAAAGTTATTTTTGCACCGTTTTTAAAATTTTATCTTAAACTAGTATCATGTACAAGATTTTTCACGGCTTCCATCTAGTGGAAGCTTATCAGGACTTAAAGAAAGCCAAACGGTTGGCAAAAAATCAGACAGTGGCCAGATGTATAAAGCTAACCGTAGCTATTACCCTTTCCCTTATTTTATGGCTCCTCCCTATTGACACATTTGGTATAGAAGGGTTGACTGTTATAGAACAAAGACTTATTTCTATCTTTATTTTTGCCACACTGATGTGGGTATTCGAGGCTGTCCCTGCATGGACCACTTCCGTACTTATTGTCGTCTTACTGCTACTTACCGTATCGGACAGCAGTTTGTGGTTTTTCACACAAGGGATTCCGGTAGCAGACTTGGGACAGACGGTCAAATACAAATCCATTATGCATTGCTTTGCCGATCCAATCATTATGTTATTTATTGGTGGGTTCATACTTGCCATCGCAGCAACCAAAAGCGGATTGGACGTATTGTTGGCACGCGTCATGTTACGCCCGTTCGGGACACAATCACGTTATGTATTATTAGGGTTCATCCTTGTTACGGCCGCATTTTCAATGTTCCTCAGCAACACGGCTACAGCTGCCATGATGCTTACCTTTCTCACTCCTGTATTAAAAGCTCTGCCGGCAGACGGTAAAGGAAAAATCGGTCTTGCCATGGCCATCCCTGTAGCTGCCAATGTAGGAGGCATGGGAACTCCCATCGGCACACCCCCTAACGCCATTGCACTAAAATACCTGAATGATCCGGAAGGACTGAACTTGAATATCGGTTTCGGAGAATGGATGAGTTTTATGATGCCTTACACCATTATAGTATTATTTATCGCATGGTTTATCCTCTTACGGATGTTCCCTTTCAAACAAAAGACTATCGAACTGAAAATCGAAGGGGAGGCTAAGAAAGACTGGCGTTCTATAGTGGTATATATCACTTTTGCCATTACAGTCGTACTATGGATGTTCGACAAAGTAACGGGAGTAAATTCCAATGTAGTGGCAATGATTCCTGTAGCAGTGTTCTGTGTAACGGGAGTTATCACCAAACGCGACCTGGAAGAAATCAGTTGGAGTGTACTCTGGATGGTAGCTGGCGGCTTTGCTCTGGGTGTCGCCTTACAGGAGACAGGACTTGCCAAACATATGATTGAAGCTATCCCATTCAACACATGGCCTCCTGTATTAATGATTGTCGGCTCCGGACTGATTTGTTATGCTATGGCTAATTTCATCTCACATACAGCTACGGCAGCATTGCTCGTTCCCATTCTTGCCATTGCAGGAAGCAGTATGCGTGAGAACCTATCTTCCTTAGGTGGAGTAGAGACTTTATTGATCGGAGTGGCAATCGGTTCATCATTAGCAATGATATTACCTATCAGTACTCCTCCCAACGCACTGGCACATGCCACTGGCATGATTCAGCAAAAGGATATGGAGAAAGTCGGCATCATTATGGGAATCATCGGACTGATATTGGGATATACCATGCTGATTATCCTTGGCTCTAACAACTTATTATAAACAATCTTCTTCTACTAAGAAGAAGCTATAAAATCAAGCCCTGTGAGAATCTGTTATTCTTACAGGGCTTTTTTTGTTAATCAGTCTTATTCTGAAAGTTGGGAGTGTATCCTATCCGATTCCGCATACTTGCTCGGACTTACACCATAATACTTTTTAAATACTTCACGGAAATATTTTGCATCCGAGAATCCGACCATATCAGCAATCTCGGTTATCGTATATTCATCTTGCTTCAACAACTGTGCAGCATGTTGCAAACGTATCATCCGGATATAATCGGCCGGAGCATAACCGGTCAACGCCTTGAGTTTGTTGAAAAAGCTCGTACGACTCATATGATGCTGGCTACTGAGCATTTCCACATTAAAGTCCGAATCTCCCATATTCCTCTCTATACATTCCTTGACAGAAGCTATAAATTTCCAGTCCAGAGTATTAGTGCAATTGACCGGAAAATCCTGTTCTTCATCTTGAATGCTATTATAAACTTGACGGAGCAAAGTACGATTTGTAAGTATGTTCTTAATCGTTGCCTTGAGTATCCCCACACTGAAAGGTTTGATGATATAAGCATCCGCCCCGATTTCCAGTCCTTCAAGCATATGCTTCTCATCCCCCAGTGCAGTCAGCAAAATGACCGGAATATGAGACATCTCAAGTTCTCCCTTTATAGTAGCGCAAAGTTCGTCTCCACTCATCTCAGGCATCATTATATCGGATATAACAAGTTCGGGGTTAAATTCACGTATAATAACAAGTGCATCTTTTCCATTCGGACAGGACTGAATATTATAACTCGTACTAAGCATATCCACAAGATAATTGCGCAAATCATCATTATCTTCCACTATCAGGATGCGCTGTAAGGAACTGTTTATCCGGGATGTCTCCATAGCCGGCAAAGCTGAAGTCCCCCTAGGTATGATAGCCTCCGGACGTTCATCCGGTACTTTGGGAGAAATAAATTTTGCTTTATGGAGATGAGCATTTCCTTTCGGGAAAGTAATCCGTACACATGTGCCCTGACGTTCGGCACTCTGAATCTGAATCTTGCCTTTATGTAGCTTGACCAACTTGTATACCAGCATCAACCCGATTCCGCTACCTGTCACTTTCAGATTGACGACATTACTACCTCGAAAACAGTTTCTGAACAATTTCTTCTGTTCACCCGAGGGAATACCGATTCCGGTATCCTTCACCTCGATACTCCATGTATTTCCTTCCTCACAAGCATAAATACATACACTGCCGTCCTCGGGTGTATATTTCAATGCATTAGACAAGATATTCTTTAAAATGGACCCCATCTTGTCACTATCAAACCATACATTCAAATAGTCAAAATTGCTTTCATAAACAAACCTGACATGTTTCATTTCGGCATATTTGCGGAAAGTGGCACAAACATCATTCATATAAGTATTCAGTTCATACTCGGAAACGTAAAGAGTAGAAGAATAAACATCTATCCTTTCAAAATTTATCAGGTTAGTCGTCAACTGAAGTAATGTATTCACATTTTTAAGAGCCATATTCATATGGGGTATGGCCCGTTCAGCCACCATGCAATTTTCTACAACTTCCTCCAATGGCGCCTTTATCAATGTAAGCGGTGTGCGTATGTCGTGTGCCGTATTGATAAAAAAACGTGTTTTCTCATCCGACACTTTCTTTTGTTTGTGCAGCATGATGACACGGAATATACCCCCCATAACCAGCACCAACAAAATTGCATATCCCACCATCGCCCACACACTGGCCCATACAGGAGGCGTTATAACAATCTGAATGTTCCTTGTCTCGTAAGTCTTATATTTCTCTTCATTAGATACGGCACGGATTTGTAACGTATAGTTGCCGGGAGGCAGATTCCTGACAAGAATCCGGTTATCCTGACTCGGGCGGCTCCACTCTTTATGATAACCGTCGATTTTCCATGAAAAAAGGATGTTGGAAGGATAATCATAATTAATGGAAACTACATCAAGAGAAAACGTATTTTGCCCGTAGGCCAGTTCCAGCCGGTCAGTTTCATCAATATCTTTTTCCAAAGGAGAACCTTCATCACCCGGATAAACAGGATGATAGGCTATCATAAAATCGCGCAGTAACAAGCGTGAATAATGCGGTTCCGGTATCTCTATATCTGTCGGAAACTTCACTGCACCGTCATTGCCTCCAAAAACAAGCGCGCTTTTGTTATAGACCGTAGCAGAGCCCGCATTAAAATTGACACTCATCAATCCCTGTTCCCGTGTCCAGTTGCGAAAAAAGTGTCCCTCTGGTGAATAAATCGTTATACCATTCTCTGTACCCATTAGGAGACTCCCGTCCTGACGCGGAAGAATTGTATAAATATTGTCGGAGAGCAGTGCACAATTGTCACTTCGGTATTGATGAATAAATTTTTTCTTATTAATGTCATAAACAAGAAGTCCGGCTCCACGGGTACCGATATACAGGATTCCATCTTCTCTTTGGTATAATGCGCATATATAGAGAGATTCAACGGGCAAGTCGATATACTGGTAAACTCCGGATTGTTTGTCAAGCAGATAGAGCCCCATTCGCGTACCAATCCACATCTGCCGGAAGTCTTTCTCCAGAATGGTGGTGATAGAACTTACTCCCGGATATAAGCGCACATCTTTAGTCTCAAGATTGATTCGTTTCAAATGATAATACCCACCGGACCAAATATTACCTGCCGAGTCTTTTTTTATGTCAAAAATATATTGGTCCGGACGTACTCCCGCAATAGCAGCAGGAGAAAGATAGCTTATCTTAAAACCTTTATTCTTCTCTATCTTATAAATGCCCGATGTAAAACCACCAACCCATATCACACCGGGTGAGACTTCACACAGTGCTAAAAAAATGTGATTTTCATCATCCGGCACCGGATCAAAAGAGCTAAAGAAAGAACGCCATTCTTTTGTCGCAGTCTGATAAAGACTGATACCGTTACTAGTTGCAAACCAAAGGTCACCGTCACTGTCTTCCATCACGTCATGAACCTGGTCGTTCACCAATGAGCGGTTGTTACCGAGAGAATGCCTTATCAAGTTGTAACTCCTATAACGATTGTTACGAACGGTAATGCCGGTAGGATAATTGGCAAGCCAAATACGTTCTTCTTCATCCACATAGATGTCATTGATATTGTTTCCGTTCATCCCGTTATAACTACTATAATCGGCGGTTATATAGGGTTCGCTCATGCAGGTATTCACATCCAGCTTATATACACCTTTTCCGCCTGTAGCTACCAGAAGCTCGTGAGCGTTCAAAGCTACAATCTGATTGACTTCCACATTATTGGGTGACTGAAAGGAGATGATTTCTCCTGTACCGCCCATATCATACATAAGTATTCCCTCCTTATAAGTTCCCACAAAGAGTTGGTTTGAAACGGCATGGTAATAGAGTTCATGTACTGGTGTATCGATACTTTCCAGCGCTTCGTCAGAAACCAGCTTCAATTCTCCCTCTTCTATCCTGGCACGAAACAGACCACTTCCCGTACCGATAAAAAAATGATTGCCATCCGCCTGTTCAATGGCAGTTATTTCACCAATAACCGACGCCGATATATACAAGGGCTTTCCAGTATGGATATTATACCAGGTGATACTGTCTTTACAGCACAGCCATATACAGTCATTCTTGTCCAAATAACCGTAATTCAGAAATGCCTGCGACTTATTTCTGATCAGCTCCGGGTGCACATAAACCAGTTCGAATTTATCATGTTGTGAATCATATCTGAAAATACGCCCTTTCTGACCGATTACCCATAATACATTTCCACTATCCATGTAAAGCCAGTTTAAGGCAATCCGTGAATCCAGCTTCATTCTGTCGTCCGAAAAGTTGTAATGCTTGATATGTTTGCCATCATAACGGTCTATTCCTTCCTGAGTCAGAAACCACATATACCCTCGTTGGTCTTTTTGAATATGGTATATTTTCTGATTATTCAAACCGTCTTCCAATCCTATGTACTTATAAATTTGCCCTTTGCTTACAGTACTACTTATGAAAAGAAGCACAAATAATAAACATCTTCTCATTTTTTCAAAACTACTCATGTCTTTCACAAATATTCAAAAACACCCTGCAAAAATATGAAAAAATTAATTAAAACACAAGACATAAATGTATTCAATTTTCAATCAGTAACCAAGATTATTTTTTCATATCTCCTGTTCTTAGTTTGTGAAAGAATATATCATAAATAAAAATGGAGAGAGAGTATTTTTCCGCCAATTAATTTGCATCTTTCAATATATTATCCGAATATTGCAGGGATGAAAAAGCACACCATGAATCCAGTTGATGAAAAAATCATAATAAAAAAGCTGAAAGCAGGAGACAATGATGCATACAAGTACTTGTATGACTATCATTATGTTGCTCTCTGCAAACTTAGTTATTATATGCTGAAGGACAAAGCGCAAGCAGAAAGTATAGTCAGTGATGTTATTTTTCACTTATGGGAGATTAGGGAGAATCTGGAACTTATACCTCCCCTACGTAATTACTTAATTATAGCTGTACGCAACAAATGCCTGAATTATCTGGCCCTCAAACAACAAGAAGTGGAAATCCGCTTTTCTGCTATGGAACAGGCAGGAATCCAACTGCAAAATATCATTCCGGACAATCAACAACCTTTGGGTACATTATTAAAAAAGGAATTGGAAGATAAAATTCAAGAAGCGATTCAAAAACTTCCCCCTGTCTGCAAGCAGGTATTTACGATGAGCCGCTTCCAAGAAATGAGTTACGAAGAAATTTCCCAGAAACTCGGCATTTCCGTCAATACGGTTAAATATCACATAAAGAGCGCATTAGTAATACTTAAAAGAGAACTTGGAACTTTTTTATGCATTTTTCTCGCTTTTTACCCTACCCTCTTATTCTAAAAAACTGTAATATATATAAAGGCAATCATTATTTATGAATGAACAATCACTACATACAGACACTGTCAACGATTGGATTACCGGATATCTGACAAATAGCCTGACACCGGAAGAAATGCAATCATTACAGGAATGGCTGAATGCTTCGGAAGAAAACAGAAAATATTTTTCCGATATGCAGGAAGTATGGATAGCCGCTTCGGATGAAGCAGACAATATAGTCTTTAACAAAGAAAGAGCCTATCAACTATTCTTGAAACAAACCGAAGCTACTACCCGCCAAAATATCAATAAACACAAGTTTTTCCAACTTCGCCCGTGGATGTATGCTGCCGCGATGATTATCGTTGTCTTTATTTGCGGAACGATTGCCTTTCAGAGTGGAAAGAGAGTACTCCGGAATCAGTTGGCACAGATTACAATTGAAGCTCCATACGGTTCAAAAACCAAACTATACCTTCCGGACGGAACGCTGGTCTGGCTGAATGCGGGTTCTAAGATGAGTTATGCACAAGACTTCGGCATCAACGAACGGGCACTGAATCTTACCGGAGAAGCTTATTTTGAAGTAACTAAGAATAAACATATTCCTTTTAAAGTACATACTGATGAACTGGACGTAAAGGTATTAGGAACCAAATTCAATTTCAGAAATTATCAGGACGCTCTGGAAGCGAAAGTTTGTTTGCTCGAAGGTAAAGTAGCTCTCAGCACCCAACAAAAGGAAACGATACTTCACCCGGACCAGCAAGCCCTATTAGATAAAAAGACCGGAAATTTATTGATTTCAAGTACAAAAGCTGCTTACAGTGCCGAATGGACAAACGACCGTCTCTATTTCGACGAAGCGTTGCTCCCCGATATTGTGAAGGAACTGGAAAGAAGCTACAATATAAAAATCACTATTGCAGACGCTGCGCTAAACTCCGTCCGTTTCTATGGTAACTTCCGCAGAAAGGAACAGAGTATCCGGGAAATTATGGATGTACTATCATCTACCGATAAAATGACTTATACCATTGAAGGAAAAAATATTGTGATCACACTTCCTGAATGAAACAGAATGTTAAACCTTTTAAAACTTAAAAGAATATGAAAAGCAACTTTGAAAAAACATGATTTTACTCTCCCTGATAGAAATAAAAAAAGGTCAGGTTCCTTTCCAACCCCTGACCCCTTTTGACTTTCTGTCTTAAAAGCCACAGTGACTTTATTGATGAAAGCTTAGGCAAATATAAATAAAATCCTAAACTTCTCATCCTATTTATCAATTATTTATTCATTGACTTATGAAAACTAAGAAAAAAGTTTTTTTCATGGTCCTGCTCATGCTATGTCTTCATCTGAGCTCATTTGCGCAGCATATCAGTATGCAGTTGAAGAACGTGACAGTAAAACAGGCCATTGAAACCATACAGAAGCAGAATGGATATTCATTTACATTTGCGGCAAGCGATCTGAATACCAAAAAGATTGTGACGGTGCTAGCCAAAGATTTACCTATTGAAAAGGTGGTAGAACAGGTCCTGGCAGGACAAAATGTTAGCTACACTATCCAAGGGAAAGATATTATCATCAAAAAGAAAAGCGGTCAGTCTGTACAACAATCCTCCAGGAAATACACTATTAGCGGGATAGTGAAGGATATGGCGGGCGATCCTGTCATCGGAGCCAATATAAAAGAGAAGAATGGCATGGCGGGTACAATCTCCGATATGGACGGTAAGTTTCAGTTGACAGTTAGTGAAGAGGGGGTTGTACAAATATCCTATTTGGGGTTTCTGACGCAAGAAGTGAGTGTGAAAAACAAGAACTATCTGACAGTTGTGCTGAAAGATGATACACAGACGTTGGACGAAGTAGTGGTGGTCGGATTCAGTACCCAAAAAAAGATAAACTTGACAGGGGCGGTAGAAAATGTATCATCGGATGTATTTGAAAATCGTCCGGTGGCTAATGTCACACAGATGTTGCAAGGCGCTGTACCCAATCTGAATATTTCGTTAGTCGACGGTAAGCCCAATCAATCGGCTTCGTATAATATCCGTGGTGTAACGTCTATCGGAGCGGGCGGTAGTGCGCTGGTATTGATAGACGGTGTAGAAGGTGATCCTGCCATGTTGAATCCGAATGATATAGAAAGCGTGTCCGTATTGAAAGATGCGGCTTCAGCAGCCATCTACGGTTCACGTGCTCCGTATGGGGTTGTCCTGATTACAACAAAAGATCCGTCAAAACAAAAAGATAAATTTACGGTCAATTATACAGGGAACTTCTCCTATGAAACTCCGTATGCTGTGCCGGATGTCGTTGATGACGGTTATGTCTGGGCTTATCTGTTTCGCGAGGCGGAATACAATTACCGCGGGATAGAGCCTACCAGCATTAATAAATCACAACCTTTCTCAAAAGAATGGCTGGAGACTTTCCGGCAGCGAAAGTTGGCTGGAAACACATTGCAGGCAGCTGTTGGAGCTGATGGAAAGTACACTTACTACGGGAATGAAGATTACTATGATGCGCTTTACAAAGATCATACGTTTGCACAGTCGCATAATGTATCCATTAGCGGTTCGAACGGAAAAATCAGTTATTACACTTCCGCGCGTTTATATGATTATGACGGTCTGTTCAATTATAACTCGGATACCTACCGCACTATGAATATGCGTACCAAAATCAGTGCACAGGTGTTCGACTGGCTGAAAATTTCTAATAACATAGACTATACTCATGATAAATATACGCAACCATTGGGGTATGTAGAACAGAATGAAGGTCTGGTTTGGAAAGCCATCAATATGGAAGGGCATCCGTCCGAACCAATCTTCAATCCGGACGGCACCTTGACACACTCCGGAGCACGTTCCGTCGGTGGACTGGTAACAGGTAACAACTGGATAAAGCGTACAACGAAGACGCTGAAAAATACGACGACCTTGAATATAATCATGTTGGACAACAAATTACGTTTCACCGGAGACTTCTCTTTCCGTACGAAAGATTTTATAGAAGACAAGAAAACGACCGTTGTTCCATATAGCGATTACGAAGGGGTGATTAAATATCTCGGAGTACCGGAAACGGATGATAAGATGTTGGAGAAAGTGCAACAGACCACCTATATATCCACCAATGTATATGCCGAATATGAAAATACATTTGCCGGAAAACATTATCTGAAAGCTTTGGCGGGATATAACTACGAACAACAGGACTACAAGGCAATCTCTTCAGAGCGGAATGGTTTGTTGATGCCTGATGTGGAAAATATCAACTTTGCTATGGGAGATAATATGTCCATTAAGAGTGACGGTAACCGTTGGCGATATGCTGGGGCATTCTTCCGGTTGAATTACTCTTATGATAACCGTTATCTATTTGAGGTGAACGGGCGTTATGACGGTTCTTCGAAGTTCCCTAACAATTCACAATGGGGATTTTTTCCTTCAGCTTCGGCAGCATGGCGTTTCTCGGAAGAGAAGTTCTGGAAAGTAAATCCGACTATTATCTCCAATGGAAAGTTGCGTGTCTCTTATGGCGCACTGGGTAATAGTAATGTGAAGCCATATTCTTATCTGGAAAAGTTCTCATTAAAGACTTATTCTACTACCGGCTCATCGAGCGAAGGCCGTTATCTCGACGGTAAGGCACAGTTACGCTACACGCTCAATCCTGCCCAAATTCCTGACAATATTGGCTGGGAAACCTCACGAACCATTGATGGCGGTATCGATTTGGGATTTTGGAACAACAAAATTACGTTGTCCGCCGATTATTACGTACGTAAGACTGTTAATATGTATACGGTGGGACCGACACTTCCCGATACATTCGGTACATCATCGCCCAAAGGGAACTATGCTGATATGAGTACCTATGGTTACGAGATTTCTTTGGGATATAACGACTCGTTCCGTTTGGCAGGCAAGCCGTTTAGCTTCGGCATCAAAGCAACACTTGCCGATTATCATTCAGTGATAGACAAATATAATAACCCGAAACGTGACTTGGATGATTATTATATAGGTCAGCGTATCGGTGAGATTTGGGGATTTGTTTGTAACGGACTGTTCCAGTCGCAAGACGAAATCGATGCGGCTTTTGACGGAAAAGGCTACAAAAACAACCTGATGCAGACATCTATCAATTACATTACTTATCCCGGTGATATGCGCTTCGAAGACTTGAACAATACAGGTACTATTGATAACGGAGCTAACACAGTAGACTCACCGGGCGACCGGAAAATCATAGGAAATTCCGAACCGCGCTACATCTATACCCTCTCATTTAGTGCCGACTGGAATAACATCTTTCTGTCAGCCATGTTCGACGGTGTGGGAAAACAAGACTGGTATCCCAGTGGTGAGAGTTCTTTCTGGGGACAGTATAACCGTCCTTATAACCAAGTCCCGGTGTGGCACTTGAATAACTATTGGACCAAAGACCGCCCTGATGCTTATCTGCCGCGTTATTCGGGTTATTACAATCCTTTATATAAAGGCACGGCCAATACACGCTACTTGCAGGATGTATCTTACTTCCGGCTCAAAAATTTGCAGTTTGGCTACAATTTGCCAAAGAAATGGATAGCAAAAGCCGGGTTTTCTAAAGTATCTGTCTATTTCTCGGGCGAGAACTTATGGTCGTGGTCTCCACTCTACCGTCACACGAAAGATTACGATGTGGCAGTGATAACAAAAGGTTCGGATAATGACCTGACTTCCGGTAATAAAGGAGACGGTTTCAACTATCCGACGATGCGGAATCTAAGTTTAGGAATCTCTATTACTTACTAAATAGAAACAAAGAAGATATGAAAAGATTAAGTACTATACGTAATATCCTGCTTCTGTGTGCAACGGTGTTGCTAGGAAGTTGCGATTTGACGGAGACGATGCAGGTAGAAGCTGACAAATCTATGGTTTTCGGCAGCGAGTCCGGATTGCGCCTTTATGCCTATTCCTTTTATCGGGCATTGCCTACACTTTCTACGGGCTATCAGCAGGATGAGATGTGCGATATTGCCGCTGTCCGGCAGACGAATGTGTTTATTCAGCAAAACGCGTACAATTCGGAAACAGCTACCAGCTGGTCATGGGGAACCCTGCGGAACATCAACTATTTTATCGACGGGTGCTACTCAAAGGAGTGTACGGTGGATGCAGCTACCCGCGATAATTACTTGGGTATCGCCCGTTGGTTCCGCGCCTGGTTTTATTATGACAAGTTGACTCAATATGGCGAAGTTCCCTGGTTTGGCAGTGAAATCCAGTCTTACCAATACGATGTCATGTATAAAGAGCGTGATAGCCGGGACGTCATCATCAAGAATATGATCGAAGATCTCGATTTTGCTTATGAACATATTCAGGCAACTTCTTCTGTTAATAGCTCCACACTCACCAAATGGGCTGCAGCAGCGCTTAAATCACGTGTGTGCCTGTTCGAAGCCGCCTATCGCCGTTATCACAAACTGACAGGTTTGGAAATCACTCCGGAAGAACTTTACCGCCATGCTGCCAGTGCAGCCAAGCTGGTAATGGACAACAGCGGACTTTCGCTGAATACGGCAACAGGCACCAAAGGAGCCTACCGTGATTTGTTCTATCTGGAAGCGCCCATCACCTCCGAAGTAATTCTGGCGGTATGTGCCAATAGTGCATCGGGTATCTACGGAACTCAAAATTACTGGTATAACTCGCTTTCGTACGGCAAAGGCTGGAGTCTGGTTCGTCCGTTTGTCAATACTTACTTGAAATTGGACGGTACCCCGTTCACTGCCGAAACAGGCTATGAAACCAAAAATTTTGTAGAAGAAATGAAGAGTCGTGATCTGCGTTTAGCACAGACCATCCGCGGACTGGATTTCAAACGTGACGGAAAAGCCGTAGTAGCCGATATGACAGTTTGCCTGACTGGTTATCATGTGATTAAGTATTCTCTTGACGATACAAAATACGATAACAATGAAAAGAACAACAACAGTATCCCATTGTTGCGTTATGCTGAGGTGTTGCTCAACTATGCCGAAGCACAAGCTGAACTGGGTGGGCTTACTGATGCTGAATGGAACGCTACTATCGGCACCCTGCGTCGACGTGCCGGAATCACAGGTGGAACGGAAAAACTTCCTACAACTGTTGATTTGTATTTGCAGCAGACATTTTATCCGAATATCATTAACCCGGTTTTACTGGAAATTCGTCGGGAACGTGCCATTGAATTGGTAGCTGAAGGAACGAGGTTCAATGATTTGCGTCGTTGGAAATGTGGTGAACTGATAGAGGAACTACCTTGGATAGGCATGCACATCAGCGCATTGAATGTGGATATTGACTTGAATGGTGACGGAACTCCTGATTGCTACTTTACTGATAACGGTACGCAATCATCCAATAAAAACTGTAAAACAGTGAACGTAAAGAATGAAACAGGACTTTATGCCACAGTAAATGCCGCAGGCGGATACGATTTGAGATATAACCCCGGTACGGGAAACCGCATCTGGTACGATGACGACCGTCAATATCTTTATCCTGTTCCGGCACAAGTGATTCGCGATTATGAGAGTGCCGGATATAAACTATCACAGAACGCCAATTGGAATTAAAATATAAAAGATTTAGTATGATGAAATTTAACCAGATATTGCCTGTAATTGCTATCTATGTTGTAGCGTTAGGCGGATGCAGTAATACTACTCCTGATTATTCGGAATTTTATAAAGACCCGGAAACATTAAAAGAGGAAGACCCGTCACTGAATGATAACCAAATTAAAGTCATGTCGTTCAATATCCGGTATTATAATACCAACGATACGGGAGAAAAGTCATGGGAAGCCCGTACGGCAGCTTTTATACCGATGATCGGAGAACATAAACCGACGGTGATCGGTATGCAGGAAGCGCGGCCGCCACAACTGAAGTGGCTGGAAGAGAACTGGAAAGATTATGGATATGTCGGTAAGGGACGCCGTGCCAACAATGCCAACAATGATGAGTTTGTCCCTATCTTTTATCGGAAAAAGGCTGTTGAACTAATCAAGTGGGATTGTTTCTGGCTTTCCGAAACTCCAGATGTACCAGGTTCTCTAGGATGGGACAGTACCGTTCCCCGTATAGCGACATGGGCTATTTTCAAGCACATTGCTTCCGGTAAGAAATTCTTCTTCGTCAATACTCACATCGATGTAGGCTCTACCATCGCTCCAGGCAAGTCGATGGAAGTGATTGTGAATAAAATGTCCGAACTCAATCCGGAAGGATTGCCGATGTTGCTGACTGCCGACTTTAACAAGCAGATTGACAGTGATATCTTTGACGGAGTTAAAACATTCATGACAAATGTCCGCTTATCGGCTCCGATCACAGACTCGAAATACTCTTATACAGGCTTTGGTACCGCCAATCCTTATATTGTAGATCACATCTTTTGTACAGGCTTTAAAGCTTTGAAGTTCGAGACAATAGATAAAGTTTATCAGAATATCACTTATATCTCTGATCATTATCCCATCATCGGTAAATTGGAATACGTGAAGTAATGAAACGATCATCTAAAATTACAGAAACGCAATGAAAAGAATCATATATGTATTGGTAGCTGTTATCGGTCTGTTGGTTGGGTGTACACCTGATGAAGAGACATGGGTACAAGCTGGATTCACTACAGATAAGGAATCCTATGAGATTGGTGACTTGATTACCCTGACAAACACGTCGACGGCGGAGAATGCCCAGATTGCAGTCTGCAAATGGGAATTTATGGGTAAAGTTTCCTACGAACTGACTGCTCCCGAACCATTTAGCGTGGAAGAGGGTGGAGACTATCTTTTTCGTCTGACTGTCACTTCGGATCGCGGTGCAATGAAATCAGTTTTTGAAAAGACAATTAAAATAATAGATGACGGTGTCCGTCCTACGGCAGACTTCAACTGGCTGCCCGAACGAATTGTAGCGGGCGAAGAAGTTGTTTTTACGGATCAATCGAAAGCAGCGGAAGGGTCTGAGATTGTCAAAAGAGAATGGACATTCGGTGCTATCCTCTCTACAGAGGAAAACCCGAAAATCACTTTCGGTTCGCATGGAAAAATAAACGTATCACTGACTGTGACGGACAATAAAAAAAGGAAAGACACGAAGACTGTCACAATGGATATAGCCAAGGGAGCCGGTAGTCTTGGCGTGTTATGGTCTCATTCCTACGATGAACAGGGAGTGGTGTACGGCACTTCTCCGGCAACAAGCGCAGATGGTCAGTATGTATATGTTTCTTCCAGCAATTATAACCTGGTTTGCTTCACAAAACTCGGTGAACGGACTTGGGGATTCGACTGTGGGCAGAACAATGAACCGAATCGAGGTTCTGACTATCAACACCCGACTCCTACGGTGGATTCCGACGGAACGGTGTATGTAGCTGTCGGAGACAATACTACCAAGGCGGGAGCAGATGCATCCAAGTCTGCCAGTCTCTATGCTGTAAAAGGCGGTGCAGACGGTGGTACGCAGTTGTGGTTTACAGCGATTGGCGCAAAATCGAGTATGCGTCCTTTCGGTGCTCCGGTTGTCACAGACCAGTATGTGATGATCCTGACGAATTCGGCTCCAAGTACAGATGGAAAACATTTCCGTATTTATGATAAAGTATCCGGGGTACTTAAATATTCGGAAAAAACGTCTTCCGGAAGTTATGGCGGTTGTGTAGGATTGAAAGATGGCAAGATACTTGTTAACACGGGGCAAAGTAGCGGACGGTCGTATGGTACACACATCTTCTTCCCGAAAGGCAATAGTTGGAGCAAGTCGACCAATGAGCAGAATTATGCTCCAAATGACCAGCCTAATGGCAGCCAGATCGCTATTGGTGCAGATGGAAAAGCATATATCCTTTGCCTTAATTTAGGAGCCCGCATATCTACCAATGAGACGAAAGCATTAGTCTATTGCTATGATACCAAGAAGACTACCGAGGGTAAAGTGTCAACACCTGAATGGTATACTGCCGTGAAAGGGGAAAATAAACAAACCGGTTATGGCTTGGTGGTTGATGGAAATGGGGTTGTGTATGTAGCTACTGACAAATATATTACTGCCATATCTTCTACAGGTTCCGTTTTGTGGGCTACGGAAGTAGCGGGCACTGCTTATGGCGTTCCTGCTATAGATAATGAAGGATATATCTACTATAATGATGCAGAAAAAGGTTCTTTGGTGAAACTCGAACCGGTTACAGGAAGAGCTATCGCTTCACTCCAACTTGGAACCGAACTGAAATCATCGCCCACCATATCGGCTGATGGCACAATCTATGTGACTGGTATGCTGGAAGGAAAACCCACTTTGTTTGCTATTGAAGGAGCAGCGACAGGCTATGCAGCCAATGCCTGGTCGCAGATGGGAGGTAATCCGGGTAAGAGCGGATATATGTATTAGTTTTTAGTATAATAAACTTTTAGTTAGCATGTCTCTTTTCTCGTCGGAGCAGGCGTTGCCTTGCTTCGATGAGAAAAGACTGACTGTGCATTTACAAAAGGCTTATAAAATAGAGATAATAATGAGAAAAAGGAACTTTTTAATATTACTGCTGTTGAGCGGTCTATGGCCTGTCATTGGTGTGTCTGCGCAAGATGCTTGGAAAATAACTGCCGAACAGATTGAACTTTCGTCCTATTATGGAATAACGGTAGCCAATGGTATGCTGGGATTAGTCTCTTCCCCCGATCCTTTGAAGATTTCCCGTGTCGTGCTGGGAGGATTTTATGATATCTATGGAAAGGGAAGAGTGAATAATTTCTTGCATGGCATCAATATGCTGGATACGGAATTGCAGATAAACGGAACTAAGGTGAAAGCTTCCCAAATATCCGGTTATAAACAGACTTTGGATATGCGTCAGGGATTGTTTTGCGGAGAATTTGATTATCAATCGCTTGCCCGTATCGAATATCAATATACCGCATTACGTCATTTACCTTATTCGTGTTTACTGCGTGTACGGATCGTTCCGAAAGAAAATATAGAGGTAGCTGTGGCGAATATACTGACGGTGCATGAATCGTTGCGTAGTCCGCAGGAATCTTTCAACCGCATCTTCAATGGAAAGACAGCGATTGATTTCTGCACATCAATCGCAAAATCTCCGACCCGGGAACTTGAAATCGGGGCTTGTTCATCGTTTGTTTTCGACGATTCTTTTCCCCGTCCGGAAGTCTGCCACCGGAGTGCACACGGAGTCGGGGTACATACACAAGAATTTATGGTTCGTTTGCAGGCAGGCCAGCCTTACATTTTTTCGATTATCGGGACGACACTTTCCGCTGCTACTCATGCTGACGTCAAGAATGAAGTGGAACGGTTGACGGCATTTGCAGCAGTAGAGGGCGTCGAACGATTATGGAGCAAGCATATCGCTGCATGGGACAAGCTTTGGGAAAGCGATATTGTGATTGAGGGCGATCTTCAGTCGCAACAAGACATTCGCAGCATGCTTTATCACACGTATGCTTTTGTGCGGGAAGGTTCGGGATTGTCTTGTTCTCCGATGGGGCTTTCGGGTTTCGGTTACAACGGGCACGTATTTTGGGATGCTGACACGTGGATTTTTCCGGCTTTATTATTGCTGCATCCCGAATTGGCGGAATCAATGATAGAATACCGCTATCAGCGTTTGGATGCAGCCAGACATAACGCTTTCATGCATGGCTATAAAGGAGCCATGTACCCGTGGGAAAGTAGTGATAAAGGAAACGAAGATAATACAGTAACCAACATTTACGGTCCTTTTGAAAATCATATTACGGGAGATGTAGCTATGGCAGCTTGGCAATATTATGCGGTGACGCAGGATTTGGAATGGCTTCGTCAAAAGGGATTTCCCATTCTTAGTGCCGCTGCCGAATATTGGGTAAGCCGTTCGGAACCGGATGAAGCGGGAGAGTATGAAATCAGAAATGTGATTGGAGCAGATGAATGGAACCGGAATCCTCAAGGAGGAAAGAACGTGAATAATAATGCTTATACAAACGGTGTTGCGAAATCCACTTTGGAAGCTGCCTGCAAAGCTGCCAAACTATTAAATGTAAAGTCAGACCCTATGTGGACGACTGTGGCGGAGAAACTTTGTTTCCGGAAACTTGCCAATGGAGTAACGGCAGAGCATGATACCTATGACGGAGCTATAACCAAACAGGCTGATGTCTGCCTGTTGGCTTTCCCGTTAAAGCTTATAACGGATAAAGAGCAGATTCGGAAGGATTTGGAATATTATCTACAGACTGTTCCGAGAAAGAAGACACCTGCCATGTCGAAGTCTATCTACTCTATTTTATTTACCCGCTTGGGGGAGCGTGAACGTGCATGGCATTACTTCAGAGATTCCTATCTTCCCAATCTGAATCCGCCCTTCCGGGTAATAGCCGAGTTTGATGGTGGTGCAAATCCCTATTTCCTGACAGGGGCAGGCGGTGTATTGCAGTCCGTACTGATGGGATTCGGCGGACTAGATATTACGGATAAAGGAATTGTTGCCGGAAAAGGCTCAATCCCTGATGCATGGAAATCTCTGACTCTGAAAGGAATAGGAAAAGAGAAAAAGAATTATATCATTCAATAAATGGACGGGATATGAGATTTCTTGTTTTTCTTTTGGCTATATGGTGTGCGGTAAGTGTGCGCGCTAAAGTTGTATTATCTTCGCTCTTCACTGACAACATGGTTTTGCAACAGCAAACTGATGTGCAAATATGGGGGATGGCGTCTCCCAAGAAAACGGTTGCTATCCGTCCATCCTGGGATCAGAAACTTTATACAGTTCGGGCAGATGAAGCGGGAATGTGGCGTACAAGTTTGAAGACACCCGTTGCGGGAGGACCCTACTCAATAAGTTTAAGTGACGGTGAGGAATTGATGCTTCGTGATGTGCTGATTGGTGAGGTGTGGTTATGTGCCGGTCAGTCGAATATGGAAATGCCTCTGATGGGAAAAGCCAATCAGCCTATTGAGGATGCTGTGGATATGATTGTACACGCCAAACCTTCACGACCCATACGAATTTGTACGATTGGACAGGAAGGAGCTCGAATGCCACAAAAGAATTGCCGGGCACAATGGTTGAAAAACACTCCGGAAGTGGTATCTGAAGCGAGTGCAACTGCTTATTTTTTTGCAGACTATCTCCAAAAAGTACTTGATGTGCCGGTTGGCATTATTGTCTCTTCATGGGGCGGAACCGCCATTCAGGCATGGATGAGCCGTGAGGCGTTAGCTCCGTTTAAGGCATTCGATCTTAGTTTTCTTGACGATACAACGTTTATTGAACGACCGAAGTATAAGCCTTGTATGCTTTACAATGCAATGATTGCTCCTGTTGAGCAATATACCGTCAAGGGATTTCTTTGGTATCAGGGTGAATCCAATCGTAAGAATCCGGATTTATATCGCAGGCTACAGCCGGCTTTTGTCAAGATGTTGCGTGAGGCGTGGGGACAAGGTGAATTGCCCTTCTATTATGTTCAGATTGCTCCTTTTGCATATGAAGGGACAGAATTGGTAGGGAGTGCTTTATTACGTGAGGCACAATTGCTGAACTTGAAAGAGATTCCAAACAGTAATATGGTTGTGACAATGGATATCGGTGATCGTAATTGTATTCATCCGGCCCGTAAACGTAAAGTCGGCGAACGGTTGGCGTTGTTGGCTCTTTCTGGGAGCTATGGATTAAGAGGCTTTAATCCGGACACGCCTGTCTATCAATCGATGAAGGTGGTTAATGGCAAGGCATACTTGACCTTTGATTGTGGTAGTGAAGGCCTTGCACCTTTGGGAGCTTCCATCTCAGGCGTGGAGGTGGCCGGGAGCGATCATGTGTTTTATCCTGCTACCGCACAGATTGAGAAATATACAGGACGTCTTGAAGTAAGTTGTGAAAAAGTCGCTATTCCAGTAGCCGTCCGCTATTGTTTCCGGAATTATGAGCAAGGGACGCTTTATAGTCGATATGGTATTCCGGTGGCATCTTTTCGAACTGATACTTGGGAGGTGAAGGAATAATCTTTATACCCAAAATGGTTCGATTTCAGTACGGTTTTAAATGAAATATGACTTGCTTAGGATAGATTTTGGAATCATGGTAGGGATAGCTGTGAGGAAGAAGGAACCCACAACCAAACAGGCATATCCCTACTCTCATTACCTACATATTCCTCACAGCCATCATTATGAAATTATTTAGTCAACGAACGAATACAATCCACCTCATCCTCCGAATAAGGGGTTCCATCACTACGGAATATATCGTGGAACCACAATGGAGGTTCAACAACATCAGGCAATGGAGTGTCCCATGCAAAGATCGTATTTGTTTTTCCGGCTACAAGTCCCCAGTTGATTGCACCGATATTTTCTCTCTTCAGCATTGGCATAATATCTTGGAAAGTACTATTTTGAGTACGTGCCATATATTCTGTACAAATCATCGGGCGACCGTATTGCTTCAATGTATCAATAAGTTGCTGATGCGAATTCAAGCCTTCATACGTGTGGTATGTTATCACATCCGAATTTTCCAATTGGAACTTATTCAGATTAGTCAGGCTCATATCCCAAACTCCGGCTGACAAGGGTTGCGACGGATTCACCGTTCGTCCCCACGTAAATATCTTCTGCAATAACGGCAGACTTCTTTCACCGTATTTATATCCACCCGAACCACCGGGTTCGTTATATAAATCCCATAACACAATTCTCTTATCATCCTTAAAGGTAGTCAGGATATCTTTCACATAGCTTTCCAATACCGGAAGTATCACTGCCGTATCGCCTTTATAATACAGATCACCCGGGTCACGTGCCCATCCCGAATTGTGTACTCCAGGCTGTGGTTCCGGCTGTTTTCCAGCCTGATATACAGGATTCCAACAATCATCCAGGAAGACGAAGATGGTAGAGATATGATGCTTGTCGGCAATAGTAAGGTATTCATTGATACGTTTCTTAAAACCTTCCTTATCTGTTTCCCAAACTAGGTGATGCAAATATACGCGCATACAGTTCATACCTATTTCTTCCGCCCAACCCAGTTCACGATCAACAGTCACCGGATCAAAAGTATCTGCCTGCCACATCTCCATTTGGTTGATTGCCGTGCTTGGAATAAAATCGCATCCACGAAGCCATCCCCATTGTTTATACCACTCATTAGCCTGCTCTTTCGTCCAGACCTCACGAACAGAGACAGTTTTCTGGTTGCAGGCAATCAACATAACACCAATAAAAAAGGAAAGTAATATCTTTTTCATATAATCGTTTTTACTTTATCAAATTAAAAATCTTTTTATTTTCTCCACGTAAATATTACCATATCACCCGGTTCGACTGCTATCGTAGAGCCGTCCGGAGTAGTCGTTGAACCATTTTTCAACACTCTGCTAACAGAACTATCCACATCGATAGACAGGTTCATCACATTACGAAAATCTCTATTTACTACCACAAGATATTGATTACCATCTTTCTCCAGGACAGAGACAACCGCACCTGTATCACTCGTAGTCAATGATTTTATAGGAGTCGGCAGACTTCCCAAAGCCTTCGTGCCTTCAGGTATCTCACTTCCGGTGTGAGATACTGAAATAACCTGTGCTCCCAAGAATATACCCGCAAGTTGCTGTACTTCCTGATTAACAGCCTTGACCAAATCATACACTTCGGTCGGTTCGTCATGCTGAAGTCCGCGATAGGTAAAATACTGAATTGCCTGCGCACCATAAGCCAAATCACTGAAAACTTGTAATCTCAACTCGGGCAATGTCGGTATCTTATATAAATGAGTTTCATCAAGTTTATGGGAAAGTGCAAGTGCAAATGCCCAGAACGGCTTATTGTTCTCTTTAGCAGCAGCCGATATTTCTTCCAGATTCCGATACCAGTCCGGACGGATAATGCTTGGAGCACCATTTATAGAGACAATAGGATAATTGTCAAACGAAATAAACGGAACAGGAACTTGTTCTATAAACGACTTTACATTTTCAGAATAAAGTTCTTTCCCCCATGCCCAATTGGGGTACAAGTTTATATAACAAGGATGATGGCTGTCGATGGTTTTAATCTTCTTCACCAATTCGCCCAAGCCCGGCAAATCATTCACTTCCGGTTCATCCTTCAAATGGTAAGCATACAAAGCCGGATGATTCATCATCGCTTTTACGACCTCTTCGGCAGTAGCAACAGACAAGAGATCCTTACAAGAAGTTATCATTTTCACTCCGGTCTTCTGTGCAGCGTCAAGCACCTTCAATGTTGTTTCCAAATCATCATACCATCCCAGATAAATATTAATGCCGGATGCTTTCATCACCGGGAATTTCTCCAGCGACTTGTCTGCTTCCACTCCGGTCCATGCTATAATCGGGAATTCTCCATCAGTTGTAGGGATATAAGAATTACCCTGAATGATCTCAATTTCTTGTGTCTTTACTCCATTAGGTACTACGCGGAATACAGCCGTACGTCCGGTTCCTGTATTTGCATTTGCAGTAATTGTCACAGTTCCGTTTCCACTTCCTTTGGCCGGTGAGACGGTAACCCAAGACTGATCCGTCTCGTTTACAAATTTCCATTCCGTATTAGATTTTATCGAATAGACCTCCGTAAAACCGTCATTACCGATCTGTAATTTCTCTAAATTCCCAGAAATTGAGAAAGAAGCTTTCTCCGGATCCATCGAACAAGACATTAATAACATTGGCAACATCGAGAAAAAGAACGTAACCAGAAATTTCTTACTATATGTTTTCATTGATATATACATAATTCTATTGAATATTAAATTAAAGACTATTAATCGTGCCCCCTCTTAATTGTAAGGAGTCAATCGTATCACTTCACTGACTTTATCAATATGTATTGTATAAAGTCCGGCTTTAAAATCAGGACCGGGAATCAAATCACCGGGAGCGTTTCTCGTTATCAGGTTAGCAGGCTCAACCGTATATAGATTCTTCGTATCCTCCTCTTGCGCCCAGCCATATCCCCGATAGAACTTAAATCCCATAGTTTGGTCAATGTAAACGACTGCTTCAAAGGCACTTGCCCCTACCTTTTTAAAGAAGAACCATTGGTGAGGATATGCGAAGTCCCAAGCAAGCGTAGCCACATAAGGTTCGCGTGGAAATCCGACTCCAGTACCAAGAATATACATCACCTCCGGATAAGAAACATCCCGCGGACGTTCCATATACATGAAACCATTTGATGTATTATATTTCAAGTTATAAAGTACCGACGGACCATCGAATTTTGCTTTGCTCCCTGAAACATCTTTAAAGAATTCCGGTCGGAGCATATTGGTGACATCACTACCAAAACCTATAAAATTAATCTTGGCACTTTCTACCAACTGAACATCCAACTGGACATATCCTCCTCCCACATCAAAGAAGCGGGACTTATCAATATCAATGCTGTATGTCAAAGTCTTATCAGCCAGAAAACTCAACATATCAAAAGTGATATTCTCCAATGTATAACTCCCTACCTTAGGAGTCGGAATCGAAGTAGCTGCATCATCAGTCACAATCGCGATCTTATCGTCTGAATATCCCCATACCAAACCGGAATAATCAGGTTTATTATTTATTATCTTTTCGGCAACTTTAAAATGGTCGCCAATCCCTGCCAAATCCGCCGCACTCGTCCGGAAACTATAATCCGTTTCATTCTGACTCTCCTTGTCCATTTCATACACATTTCCCAAATCATCAACAAGGTATAATTGGGAAGGTGTTTCCGGACGGGTCACCGCCACACTTGCGGCCTTATCCAGAGTCAGAGTCGATTCATTGCCACCTAAATCGTTTACAGCTTTTATAGTCACCACAGGACGTCCATTCTGGAAACCGGCAACAAAAGGTAAAGTAGCTTCCTCTTCAATAACCGCAGAACGTCCGCTCAATCCTTTAGACAAATTCAAGATTTCGGCTCCATCCATTGTCACTAATAATTGGAATGAAACCAAATCATTATATTCATCACTGACCTGTGCGGTGAACTTCACTTTATCACCAGCCGCCACAACCGTTTCACCATTCACTCCCCGCAATACGGCATTTTCTATTTTAGGTTTTGATGGTGTAGGCCACTCCGGCCATTCACTTGGCTTACTAACATCATCTTTTGCACACGAAAGGAGCAATAACGACGACATGAATAATACATATATCTTTTTCATTTTTCTTAAGATCTCTAGTTTAACAATAATGAATGATGACATTAATTGCGAGCTGCCGCAAGATCCGCTTTCCATCCCTCACGTTCAAATGTCTGTACCAACACTTTTCCATAAGATTCCGAAGCTTGTTGAACCGCATAATTAGGAATAGGCACATATTGATGTGTAGGAGCCACTCCTTTGATCTTCGCTGTACGCTGCGCATACTGATTAAAACGGATAAGATCTATTTTACGCATCCCTTCATACAACATTTCATGTCCTCTTTCCGTAAGTAAAGCATCCAGGAAAGCTTCAACATTCGCTGTTGCCGATGACGGAAGATCCCCCAGTCCGGCACGCTTACGCACCTCATTGACCGCGGCTACAGCGTCAGCGGACGGAGCTGCATTGTTTTTACGTACTTCGGCTTCCGCATACATGAGCAATACATCTGCCCAACGGGCTAACGGTATATCAGTCCCCTGAAAAGCCGTAGCTGTTTCCACCGGGAATTTATTAATGATAAACCCGTCCCATGTAGTAGTATTCCGGTCAATCCAGGTTCCTGCAGTCGTATAATATTTGGTCAGGATCACTTCACGACGTTTGTCCGAGGGATCATACGTATCCCAAAATTTCGGAGACACATTGAAAGTTTGTCCCCATCCCTGTCCTTGCAGATAGAAAGGAGTCGGATTTCCCTGATCGTCCACTCTGGCTGCATTATCGGGAGTAGCAAGCATCATCAGCGGGTTAAAGTTGCCGGACTTATTCGTACCATCCGCCGTTTCATCACAACTGACAGCCATAATCACTTCCGAATTAAAGTTATTGGCATTTTTGAATTGCTCGATATAAGGATTGTCCCCTTTCTTGAAAAGACTATACCGTCCCTTCAACTCATTATACATATCAATTGCTTTCTGATAATAACCGGACATATAATAGCCTTCATTCAGGCAATGCCGCATGATGCATACACGTGCATAGTCTTTATTGTAACGTCCCTGTTCCGGCTGTGTATCTGCAATATACTGATAAGCATACTCAAAATCAGCCATAATCCACTCCGTCATTTGCTGCAATGTCGGACGTACCAGATTTTCCAGTTTTGAAGGATTAATCAAATCGTTCGGATCGACAATCAAAGGAACAGGACCATATACATGCAATAAATAATACATCATCAATCCACGACAAAGACGGGCTTCAGCAATAAACTCTCTTTTACGCTCTTCAGAGACCACTTCGGTAGAAGCCTTCTCCAGTGTGCCTATCACATTGGTGAAGTAGGAAATCTCACTTACTTTCGGAAAGTGGTTCGGGTTTTCATCGCTTAATGTACCGCTTGCGTAATAAACACACTGACTGAAATCGGCTTTAGAAAGGAAATAATATCCGCCTCCCCAACCATTATTCCACACAGCCACCTCATCTGTCGGATAATCAAAGAACTTCAGTACACCTCCAGCAGGGATATACCAACCGTGCTGATTGCCACTTGTTCCGGCACCGATCCAATAGGTCCATGTTGTCGTAAAAGGCATATAGCAGGTCATCATAAATGATTCGTATTCGGCTTCAGTCACCGGATAATTAGAAACATTCAACGTGCCATACATCTTCGGATCAAAATTATCCTCACAACTGCACATGATAAATGCAATCATGACAAACACCTTAAATAATTTATTCTTGCTCATATTTTCAATCTTTTCTTTCGTTACAGGTTTTCTTAGAAACATATTTTGGCTCCGAAGGAGTATGTTCTCGTCATCGGATACTCCGCTTTGGAGCCGTCGCCACCCGTCTTTATTTCAGGATCGACACCTACAAACTTGGTAAAAGTAAACGGATTCTGACAGTCGACAAAAACTCTGATAGAACTCACATAATCACCCACTCTTCCCAGCTTCTTTCCTGAAAGGTTATATCCTAAAGTGATATTCCTGACACGTACGAACGAAGCATTCTGATAATCTTCCTCAAAACCTACGTTACCAGGCAAAGCGACAGCCTTTGTTGAAGCAATACCACGCCGGTTTCCATTCTGATTGGTTTGAGAATTCCAGATAGTATATACATATTTGTTCGAATTCTTGGGACTCGTGTAATACACATCTCCGACAAGTGCCCAACGATATGCATAGTTATAACGTGTACGTCCGAATTGTCCATACATAAATACATCCAGATCAAAATCTTTGTATACAAATGTATTTCCAAAGCCTATGTGAATTTTTGGAAGTGTATTCCGCATCTTTACATCATCAATCGTTATTTTGTTATCCCCATTTGCATCCTTAATAATCGGATAACCGGGCTGTTGCGCGTCTGCTGGCAAAGATTTCTGCGATTCGGGCATATTGCTTTTATCTATGTTGATAACGCCTTCCGTTTCATAGTAATAATAAGCATTCACCGGTTCGTTCTTACGGATTCGATATTCTTCATAATAATAGTTGGGCATCCGTTCTTTCCAAACGGCATTATGATGTGATAAGGTCAATTGTGAGGTCCACTTAAACACACGGGGGATTTCAAGGTTTAGTGAGTTGATAGTCGCATCCCATCCGTAACGTACATAATGTCCATAATTCATCGGGACGGAAGATGTCATACTAAGCGGAGAGGCAGAATCATATCCCAGCAAGTTGGTTACATCATTGCGGAACATATCAAAACTTCCCCAGATTCTATCTTTCAGGACTGAAAAGTCTATACCTATATTTTTCATGGTAGTCTTTTCCCAAGTAACATTCGGGTAATCAGGACCGCTAAGCAGATAGGGTACATAAGTCACTGAATTGTTAGAGAACTTGATATATTGGGCTGCCAGACTGAAAGTGCCATAAAGCGAACTACCCAGATTATCATTACCAGTCTGTCCATAACTACCACGAATCTTCAACTGGTCAATCCATGATATATGCTTCATAAACGGCTCGTTAGATAATTTCCAGGCCAATGATACTGAAGGGAAATAGGCATATTTCTTTCCCGGGAAAAATTTATCCGTTCCATCGCGGCGAATAGTGGCGGCAACTACATATCTGTCGAGTACATCCACACTTACCCTGGCAAATTGAGAACGACGTTCATCGGCTGCCCTGAAAGAAGTCGGGTAAAAAGCGCCTTCCGCAGCTTCCACCTTATCAGCAGCAATGTGATCGTTAATCTGTTCGTAGTCAAGTTCAAGACCATTTGAATCGTTCGTATACCTTCCCATACCGACTACGGCATCGACACGTAACAAATCTCCAAACTGCTTTTTGAAAGTCAACGTGCCCTCCATAGTTTGGTTTCTACGTTCAACATATCCCAAATGCCCTCTTGATTTATACATATCCATAAAATATATATCAGAAGGAATATACAGATTACGATTAGCATTCTCCTTATTAATGCCATACATCAAACGGAAGGACAACATATCTTTGATTATATCCACATCGGCAGCAAAGTTTAGATAATAACCGCTTGTTTTAGTCCGGTCACTAACTTTTATCATTTCCGCCGGGTTAGGATAATTTGAATATAAGGTAGGCTTTCCATCCTCACCTCTGATCGGTAAATAAGAAGGATAGGTTAAAGCCGATTGTATGGCATCATACCCATTTCCACCCCCACCGCCACCGGAAGTTGAGTTTGTATATTCATTCTCGTTTACATTGACAATTGCTGTCAACTTAAGAAATGGAAGCAATTGTGAAGAAATGTTTGTCCGAAGAGCATAACGTTCCATAGCGGAGTTTTCTACCGTACCTTCCTGTTTGTAATAATTTCCGGACAGATAATATTTCAGCAGTTTAGAACCACCCGTAATTGTGATATTATGATTATTGATGCTACCATCCTTTAATACACAATCCAGCCAGTCTGTTGTTTGAGCGGCAGCTATCTGTTGAGGTGAGAATTGAGGTACCCATTTATTATCAAAAGATTTATCACCATAAGGATACATACCGTTCGTAAATAAATAGTTTTCTTTATTGAAAATGTTGGCAACATTCATATATTCTTCCCCACTCAAAGGTTCCAGATACGGATAGTTTTTCACGATAGAATAATTTCCTTCATAAGTGATTTGGGGACGAGTTTCAGTACCTTTCTTTGTAGTGATTAATACGACACCATTGGCTGCACCAATTCCATAAATGGAGGCAGATGCATCCTTTAACACTTCGATAGATTCAATATCGGCAGGATTAAGTCCGGTCAATCCCGAACGATTGATAGAGTTGGGCATAACCTGATTTCCGTTTCCAACCTCTAAAGAAGTGGAAGGCATCATTACGCCATCCACTATAAAGATAGGAGTACCTGCCCCGCGAATTGAAAGGTCAACTGCTCCACCCGGTTGCGGGCTTGTCAACGTAGCTTCCAGTCCGGCAGCCCGCCCAAGCAACATCTGTGACATATTACTTGTTGCGGCTCGCGATATTTTTTCCGTTTTTACCGTTGCAATGGAAGTTGTCAGATTCTTACGGGTGGTCGTTCCATACCCTACCACAACAACTTCATCCAACTGTTTCGAATCTTCTTTCATCG
>ERZ778503.257-NODE-257-length-45416-cov-6.942792_pt1 | contig 45416 bp, 40 predicted proteins | sample MGYA00510047_ERZ778503 | MGnify/ENA primary metagenome ERZ778503 (study PRJEB29527, sample SAMN07138965) | mouse gut metagenome | material: feces | host: mouse | place: China:Nanjing | collected 2016-01-25 ... | reverse complement strand
CGCATTATGGCAAAAAGCGACAAAAAAGTTTTGACAAAAATCTTGAGATAATACATATTGAACCTCCGCTTTAGTATAAGGATTTCATATTTATGGAAAAATATACTATATTTTAATACTAGAATGAAATTCTTTTGGAGTCAACAGACATTGCATAAACTTCCAAAATTTGTTATGATACAAGTATTGTTTTGGCAGGTAGAACAAGACCAAATCAAAAAAGGAGTGGCAGACTGTAATGAACTGGGAAAATTATGTGCAAAAAGTAGTACCTTATGTGGCAGGTGAACAACCCAAAGATCAAAATGTAATCAAGCTAAATACCAATGAAAATCCATATTCTCCCGCGCAGGGTGTCGCAGAAGTGATAAGAAATTTTGATTGTGAAATATTGCGTAAATATCCAGACCCAAATGTATCTGCGCTGGTTGATATACTTGCACAATATCATGGACTTGATAACAATCAAGTGTTTGTTGGGGTTGGTTCTGATGATGTGCTCGCTATGTCTTTTTTAACATTTTTTCATTCTGAGAAGCCGATTTTGTTTCCTGATATCACATATTCCTTTTATGATGTATGGGCAGATTTGTATAGGATACCCTATGAATGTCAAACATTGGATGAGAATTTTTGTATTAAAATAGAAGATTACAAGAAAGAAAATGGTGGTATTGTTCTTGCAAATCCCAATGCACCAACGGGTGTGATGGCAGAAGTTTCAGTTCTTGAGGAGATTATTGCAGCAAATCGAGATTCAGTGGTTATTATTGATGAGGCGTATGTAGATTTTGGGGGGGCAAGTTGTGTGTCTCTAATTGAAAAATATGACAATTTGCTTGTAGTGCAGACTTTCTCAAAGTCGCGTTCTCTTGCTGGGATGCGTATTGGTTATGCAATGGGGAGTTCAAAGTTAATTCAGTATTTAAATGATGTAAAATTTTCTTTTAATTCATATACAATGAATACATTGACGATTGTAGCAGGTGTGGCATCAATGATGGATGAGGCGTATTTTAGAGAAAATATTGCGAAGGTAGTTGCGACAAGAGAGCGGACAAAACTGGAACTTGCAAAACTTGGCTTTACATTTGGTGATTCAAAGACAAATTTTATTTTTGCCACACACAAAACTGTTCCAGCACAGGAAATTTTTGAGGCGCTACGCAAAAATAAAATATATGTTCGGTATTGGAATAAGCCACGCATTGCTAATTACCTGCGTATTTCTATAGGTACAGATGAGGAGATGGATAAAATGCTCACATTTCTAGCGACATTTTTAAAGCAAAAATAGTGTGAAATTAAAATTTCACCATCCTGATTTGTACGCCTGCTGAAGCAGGCAGATGGGAGTTAGTGTGAGAAGAACTTCTAATCACTCGCAGCAAAGGCTGCTTCGCGAAGAAGTTCTAAGTCCCACACCGAGAAATGCCTGAAATACGGCATTTCTCATCTGGATTTATGATTCCGCGAAGCGGAATCATGAGAGTTAGTGTGAAAAATCGTTCTAAGGTAACAAAAGACACTACCTAAGAACGATTAAATTTCACACGATTACTATTTGAGCCGCCAAAAGGCGGCATGGGGATTAAAATGTAAAGAAGACAACGTAACAGTTAAGATTCTGCACTAGCTGCAAAGTCCATAAAATAGTTATAAGGTTGAGATGCATCAAGCTACTAAGAAGTGGTTTTATACAAATTGATGTTTGTAACAGGAAGCTGAAACTGTTACAAGACAATAAAGAAAGGATTGCAAAGAAAGGTATGAAAGAGATAATAGTAAATATTCTAAGAGGAATGGTCATTGGCATTGCGAATGTGATTCCAGGTGTCAGTGGCGGAACTATGATGGTGTCAATGGGTATCTATGACAAGCTGATTTTAGTGCTAACTCATTTTATTAAACGCATGAAGGAGGCAATTGCGCTGCTTATTCCAATTGGAATTGGTATGTTGTTGTCAATTGCGATTTTTGCAAAGATTTTTTCCGAGGTATTGTTTCCGCGGTTTCCATTACAGACAAATCTGTTTTTTATTGGTTTGATTTTGGGTGGATTGCCTGTTATCTATGACAAGGTGAAAGGAAACAGTATTCGGATTCCGCAGATTCTTGCATTTGCGCTGTTTTTTATCATGGTAGTTGGCTTTGCTCTTGTCGGTGAAGGTGGTGATGCCAGCGCAGATATTTCGTTTAGCATTTTTAATGAGATTAAGCTTTTTGGTGTTGGTATTATTGCAGCGGCTACAATGGTGATTCCTGGTGTGAGCGGCTCAATGATTATGATGATTCTAGGCTATTACAATACAATTATTGATACAATTAACAATTTTATTAATGCGCTGAAAGATTTTAATATCACGGCAATGCTAGATACATTTGTTGTGTTGGTACCGTTTGGAATTGGCGTGGTAGTTGGTATTGTCGCAGTGGCGAAGTTAATTGAATTTATGTTAAAGAAATATCCATTGGTTACTTACTGGGCGATTATTGGTCTGATTGTGGCGTCGCCATTTGCAATTTTAATTATGATGGAAGTAGGTACTATTGGTATTATGGAGATTCTCACGGGTGTTGTACTCCTTGCAATTGGATTTTTTATTTCATTGAAATTAGGAGCATAGTATTGATGTGGCAGTTTTATAGAATCCGGGATGTTTATTTGTAAGAGGCGATGTGAATGGAAGCATATACAGGATTTGCTGGGGTGTATGACGAGTTGATGGATGAGATTCCTTATGAACAGTGGTGTGCGAATGTTGTACAAGCATTGGAATCATTTGATATTCGAGATGGGTTGATACTTGACCTTGGTTGTGGTACGGGGACACTGACAGAGCTTCTTGCCGCGAAGGGGTTTGATATGATTGGTGTGGACTGTTCTGAGGAGATGCTTAATATTGCTTGTGGTAAAAAGGTACAATCAAGTCAGGATATTCTTTATCTCAATCAGGATATGAGAGCCTTTGAGTTGTATGGAACTGTGCGAGCGGTTGTGAGTGTGTGTGACAGTTTAAATTATCTGCTAGATAAGCAGGATTTGGCAGCGTGTTTTCGGCTGGTCAACAATTATCTTGACCCAAAAGGGATTTTTTTCTTTGATTTTAACACAAGATACAAGTATGAAACAGTGATTGGCGACAGTGTGATTGCAGAGAACCGAGAGGACTGCAGTTTTATCTGGGAGAATTATTTTGACGAAAAGACGGGCATTAACGAATATGATTTGACTTTATTTGTAAAGGAAAAAGAAGCAACGTTTTCTGGTCAGGAGCACTTTTTACGGTTTCAGGAAGTGCATTTTCAGAAGGGATATACATTGGAAGAAATGAAATTGTTGATAGAGGGTTCTGGACTGGCATTTGTCAAGGCGTATGATGCAGATACATTGAAAGAAGTAACAGATAAAAGTGAGCGTATCTATTGTATTGCGCAAGAAAAAATGAAGAAATAAAATAGAAGGAGAATGGATATGAAAGACTATATTGTGCGGGCAACAGCGGCAAATGCACAGATTAGAGCTTTTGCAATGACTTCGCGTGCACTTGTGGAGGAGGCGCGAAGTATTCATGATTTAAGTCCTGTGATTACAGCAGCACTAGGGCGGCTACTCACGGCGGGGGCTATGATGGGCAGCATGCTTAAAGGAGAGAAAGATGTGTTGACGTTACAGATTCATTGTGATGGTCCTGCGCGTGGACTTGCGGTCACAGCAGATGCGAAAGCAAATGTCAAAGGAACTGCTTTAGATCCGCAGGTGATGCTTCCACCAAACGCACTTGGAAAATTGGATGTGGGCGGTGCTGTGGGAAATGGGATTCTAAGTGTTATCAAGGATATGGGATTAAAAGAACCTTATGTTGGACAGACACAGTTGCAAACAGGCGAGATTGCGGAAGATCTCACCTATTATTTTGCGACTTCAGAGCAGGTTCCATCTGCGGTTGGACTTGGCGTGCTGATGGAGAAAGATAATACGGTAAGACAAGCAGGTGGTTTTATAATTCAGTTGATGCCCTTTGCGGAGGACGAGGCAATCAATGCCTTGGAAGAAAAGCTCAAGACGATGGATAGCGTCACCAATATTCTTGATACTGGCAATACTCCTGAACAGCTTCTTGAGCTTCTTTTAGGCGATTTGGGACTGGAAATCAATGATACAATACCAGCACGATATTATTGTGACTGTAGTCGAGAGCGTGTGGAACGAGCAATCATCAGCATTGGAAAAAAGGATATTCAGGAGATGATTGACGACGGTAAGCAAGTTGAAGTTCGGTGTCAGTTTTGTGACAAACTTTATAATTTTGAGATTAGTGACCTTGAAAGGATGCTGGCAGAAGCAAGGACATAAACAATTAATAAAGTGTTCCAGTCTCAGGACGGTCAGCATTTTCTGACACAGTAGCTTTGTCTAATGCAGCAGTGATTGCTTGCATCAGCAGCATGGAAGTATAACGGTTTTCCTCACCATAATTGACATTTTCGATGCTTTGTTCGGACAATATGACTGCTGACAGCTCTGAAAGCGTCGGGTTCATTAACGGATATAAGGTCGTCACGGACTCGTCGAGGTTTGTCAGGGTAATGGAATTAATGTGGTTTTTGTCTACAGCAACCTGTAACTCTACATTTGCTGTGCCAAGTAACAGTGTACTGGTGTAAATACCAGGAACATAGGTGTTTTTGGTAGTTGTACTTGTATCAGTCACAGCGCTGGAAGTTTGGTTGATTCCAGCCGAGGGTGTTGTGGAAGAAGTAGAGTTTGGTGCAATCTGTGAAGGATTTTGCAGCGGTGCCTGTTCGGGCGTTTCCTCTGCGTTCTGGGTAGGAACAGGGGAAGCAGTATCTTTAGAAGGCATAAAAAGAGAAACTGCGACCATTATAATAAGTACACTCACAACCAGAAGCACAAGTGCATAGACGATTTCCTTTGAGCGAAGTACAACAATTTTGGTATTAGAGCTCATGTAACGACTCCATTTTTGTTCTTTTTATAATGGTATGAAGGTCATGCCCAGAATATGCTTTAGGAGCGATAGAAAAATAATTGAGATAGACTACACAAGATATTTTTGGATGGGATAGTGTGAAATCAAAGATTTCACACTATCCTGATTAGTACGAATGTTAGTTAGCGTGAAAAGTACATCTAACTGTCTGTGGCAGTTTCCACTCACAGCAAAAGCTGTTTTGTAGAAAAGTACTAAGTTTCACGCTTGATTTGAGATTGCATGCAGCGGCAAAATGTTGGTTAGTGTGAAAGGAGAAAAGCATGAATATCGTTTTATTATCAGGGGGATCAGGAAAGCGTCTTTGGCCTCTGTCAAATGAAATTCGGTCAAAGCAGTTTCTAAAACTGCTCAGCGATGCAAATGGCGGTCATGAATCTATGGTACAGCGCGTGTATCGCCAAATTATGCAGGCGGGAATCCATGCGAATATTGTTGTGGCAACATCAGCTACACAAGTGGAATCCATTCGAGGACAGTTGCCAGATGATGTGGATGTTGTGGTGGAACCAGAACGCAGGAATACTTTTCCGGCAATTGTGCTTGCGGCATCATACTTGGAATCAAGAAAGCAGATGAACCCGGAGGAGACAGTTATTGTGCTTCCTGTAGATCCTTATGTGGATGTAGCGTATTTTGAAACTTTTAAGAAGATGGATGAACAGGTACAAAAGAGCAGTGCAGATATTGTTTTAATGGGTATTATGCCGTCTTATCCTTCTGAAAAATATGGTTATATCATACCAGCAGAGGGTGGAAGAGTGATTGGCTTTAAGGAAAAGCCAGATGAGGCGTCGGCAAAAAAACTAATTGAACAGGGGGCACTCTGGAATGCAGGGGTGTTTGCTTTCAAATTAAAGTATTTGATGGGGATTGCGAATAAGTATCTGAATAGCAGAGACTTTGCGGATGTTGTGGAGTGCTATGCCAGCCTGAAAAAAGATAGTTTTGACTATGAGGTAGTGGAGCGAACAAAGGCGCTTGCTGTGGTTCCATATAATGGTGCATGGAAAGACATCGGTACATGGAATACCCTTACTGAAGAAATGCAGGAGGAAAGCATTGGAGATGTAATTATGGGGGAAGATTGTATCAATACCCATGTGATCAATGAATTGTCGATTCCTGTTGTGGCACTTGGTACACAGAATCTTGTTATTGCAGCGGGACAAGATGGTATTTTGGTATCGGATAAGCACAAAAGTTCTTATATTAAGCCTTATGTGGAGAATATTGACAATCGACCGATGTACGAGGAACGGCGTTGGGGAGAATATAAGGTATATGATTACAGTCAATATGCGGATGGGACAAAATCTCTTACCAAGCATGTTACTATCAATGCAGGGTGTGCGCAGGATTATCATGTGCATCGCTATAAGGATGAAGTTATTACAGTGGCAAATGGAGAAGGAGAGCTTGTTGTAGACGGATGCTTGATGAAACTTTCCCGTGGTGACTCGATTTCTATTAGAAGGGGACAGAAACATGCAATCAGAGCTTTTCAAGATTTGCAACTTATATCTGTACAGATTAGCGAGGATAATACAGAAGGGGATACAGAAGTATTCAACTGGAGTTGGTCAGAAACATGAGAGGAAAAGTTTGGAAGAAAATCACTTTCAAACAGTTGATTGATATGCGTGCTAGAGCACGCAAGAGGTATAATAATGAAATTTACAAAAATGCATGGGTGTGGAAATGATTATATCTATGTCAATGGTTTTGTGGAGCAGATTGCTACAAATAGAAAGCCAGAGCTAGTACGACAGCTTAGTGACAGGCATTTTGGCATAGGCGGTGATGGGGTTATTTTTATTAATCCAGGAAAGAACGCCAGTTTTGAGATGGAAATGTACAATGCTGACGGAACGAGAGCGCAAATGTGCGGTAATGGTATTCGCTGTGTGGCAAAATATGTGTATGATTATGGCTTAACAGACCAGACAAGCATTACAATAGAAAGTTTTGGGCAGGTGAAATATCTGGATCTTACACTGGGTAAGGACGGTAAAGTATCAACTGTGCGAGTCAATATGGGAGCGCCAATCTTAACGGCAAGTGAGATACCAGTAGTGTCTGAAAATAAACAGGTGATTGATGAGGAGATTACAGTGGATGGGCAACAATATAAGATGACTTGTGTGTCCATGGGCAATCCCCATGCAGTCATATTTCTAAATACTATGCCAGAAGACTTTGATATTAGGAACTTTGAGATAGAAAAAAAAGGACCACATTTTGAGAATCATCTGCGGTTTCCAGAGCGTATCAATACAGAGTTTGTGCATGTTATCGACAGAAAAAGAGTACAAATGCGCGTGTGGGAGCGGGGAACTGGAGAAACACTTGCATGTGGGACTGGATGTTGTGCAACAGTTGTTGCCTGTGTGCTAAACGGTTTGACAGATACAGAAATTACTGTGAAGGTTTTAGGCGGTGAGATTTTGTGCGAGTGGGACCAAACAGAAAATATTGTCTATATGACAGGTCCTGCAGAGACAGTGTTTGATGGCGAGATAGCGTTGCGGGAGGAAATGTGAGATGCTTTTCCCAAGTGAGGTTTTTTTATTTGTATTTTTTCCAATTGTGCTTGTCGTCTACTATGCACTTTTAAGAAAGACCAAAACGCTAAAAAATATATTTTTGCTGATTGCGAGCCTTTTTTTCTATGCATGGGGTGAACCCACATATGTCTTTCTAATGATAGCAACGATTCTAGTAAACTGGATTTTTGGAATTTATGTGGATGTGTTTCGTGATAAAAAGACAGTGATTACAATACTGTTTATTTTGCTAGTGGTGGTTAATATTGGTACACTAGGATGGTTTAAATATAGCGAATTTACAGTATTGCAGATCAATCGTTTTTTGCATACAAATATTCCAGTGCCAATTGTGCCACTGCCAATAGGGATTTCCTTTTATACATTTCAGGCAATGTCCTATGTGATTGACGTATATCGCCGCCGTGGTAAAGTACAGAGAAATCCTTTGCAGGTAGGATTATATATCGCATTGTTTCCACAGTTGATTGCAGGACCAATTGTGCGTTATGAGACGATTGCAGATCAAATCGAACACCGTGTTGAGACGTTTGCGGACTTTTCGGCAGGTGTAACCAGATTTTGTATTGGCCTTGGAAAGAAAGTGCTTGTTGCAAACAATATGGCAGTGATTGCAGACAATGCGTTTGGATTGATTATTAATCATGAATTTCAGGCATCTATGGGAATGGCTTGGCTTGGCGCAATTGCATATACATTGCAAATCTTTTTTGACTTTTCGGGATATTCAGATATGGCAATTGGTCTTGGTCAGATGTTCGGATTTCATTTTGAGGAAAACTTTAATTATCCTTATATTTCTAAGACAGTGTCGGAGTTTTGGCGCAGATGGCATATTTCTATGCAGACATGGTTTCGTGATTATGTGTATTTTCCAATGGGCGGAAGTAGAGTTTCAAAGCCAAGATTGATATTAAATCTCTTTGTTGTATGGTTGCTGACTGGAATGTGGCATGGTGCGAACTGGACATTTATTGCATGGGGATTGATGTATTTTGTGATTTTGACGATTGAGAAGTTAACGGGGCTTGGAAAGAAAAGTTATTGGTGGGGGCATCTCTACACAATGGTGTTAGTTATCATTGGATGGGTAATTTTCCGCTCGACAGGTATGGGAAATGCTTTTTTGTACATTAAGGCAATGTTTGGTATTGGTGCGAAGGGACTGATTGACAAGGCAGTCTGGGCATATATAGCACAGAATTGGATATACTTTGTATTTGCAATTGTTGGCTGTGCACCCATTATGCCACGGATTGATGAAAAACTGAAAAACAGTCAAATATGGCAGGTTGTCTACGCTGTAGGTATTGTAGTGAGTTTTGTGATCAGTGTATCATTTATTTGTAACAATGCGTACAACCCGTTTATATACTTTAATTTCTAATGATGTTTTTGGATACATTGGAATAGGGGATAGTGTGAAAAATGGTTCTAAGGCAGCAAAAAACACTGCCTAAGAACTATTAAATTTCACACAGTCTATTTGAGCCGCCAAAGGTGGCATGGGGGATTAAAATGAAGAACAGGAATAAATGGATTACGATTGGTTTTCTCGTTTTTATATTGGTAATACCACTTGTGACTGTAGTGCGCAATCTGCTGCCGAATCGGCAGGAGAATACGTTAACCGACGAGGAGCAAGCAATCTTAGAACAGAATGGAACTTTAGTAAATGGCACCCAGACAGGTGATAAAGAAAATACACAAACGGGACAGGATAGTGCAAAAACGGAGACAGGATTTTCTAAGTTGCAAAAGAGTATTAATCAATTTACAGACGGTTTGTTTGGACGGACAAAACTGATTGGTTTTAATACGGAGCTGACTTCATTGCTCACAGGAGGGACATATATTGAGTCTACACAGACTCTTATGGGAAAAAATAATATGTTTTTTTATAAGACGGAGCTTGATGGTCATCCTATCTGGGATTATATGGGAATCAATCATTTTACACAGGAGGAGATGGCAGCAATCGCGGCAAATCTGATAGCGACAAGAGAGCATCTGGCAGCGAGAGACATTGAGTTTTACACAATGTGCATTCCAAATAAAGAAATTATCTATGCAGAAAATATGCCAGATACAATTGCAAGGGTCAATGAGGTTTCACGCGGAGAACAACTAGCAGATTATTTGCATGACAATACAGATTTGGTGTTTGTTTATCCTAAGGATGCACTACTTGCAAACAAAGACAAAGTGCAACTTTATTATAACACAGATTCCCACAGTAACCAAATTGGGGCGTTTGTAAATATGCAGGAATTTTTTAAGACGGTTTATGGTACACATGCAGAGATAGATTCTGTTCGTTTTAGGACAGATGCGACAGATTATTCTGGTGATCTAGTTATGTTGGCAGGATTGACAGGCAAGTACAATATTGACACCGTATATGCGTTCGAGACAGAGTCAGCTGACAAAGCGCAGTATCACGATCAAGTATTGTTGTATGTTGGAGATTCTTTTGGCGGATTTCTGTCACAGATTTGCAAGGGATATTATAAGGAAGTTTATTGGGAAGATGCGCGGGATTTTCAGTACAATATGCTCGACCGATATCAGCCAGATGTTGTGATTTGGGAGCGTGCGGAGCGCTACTGTGAGGTGTTCCAAGAACCGATTTTAATCAAATAATAATGTAATGGTGTTAAATTGTAGTTTGAAATAAAAGGAAACTAGTGTGAAGCTTAATCGTTCTAAGGCAGCAAAAAACACTGCCTTAGAACGATTAAGTTTCACACAGGAAAAACGCAAAGGACAGCGTTTTTCACTTCTATTTGAGCCGCCAAAAGGCGGCATGGGAGATTTTTATGGACTCATATGAACAACTTTTGACACATTTTAATATTGATAAAGCATCTTTTTTGGAATGGGGTATATCTTCTATAATCTTTCCCCCTGTTGATAAAGTCGCATTAAAATGGAAAGACTTAAAAAATCGAATTTTTTGTAATGAGCAAGTTTATATTCGTGGTTATGGTAGAGACGCACATGGAACAGACTTATATATAAAATTGTATGAGAAATTATTTGATAATTCAAAGGTAAAGAAAGACCCTACAAACAATGCTGTTCCGCATAGACTAATACAACAGTTAACTGGAAAAGGAATGTTGCAAAAAAATTCCAAGAATTATTTCTTTTAAAAGCAAGTGAATTGTATAAGCCTTTTATTGATGAGTATAATGACCTTTTGATAATGTTAAAAATTAAGGAACAATTATCTGAATATATCAATTCATTGGATAATTCTATTTCTGAAAATAAACGTATGCAATTTGCCAAAGATGCAGAGAGAGAATTATCTCCTATTGTGTGTGAAAAATATTTGTAAGAAGGTATAAGACGAATTTTGGCTACATAGCAATAAAAATAATGATAAATAATGAAAAATTTACAATAAAAATACGCGAGAAGAAACGTATATAAAGTACTGGGAGGAGGTCAGTGTGGAGGAAAAACAGTTCAATGCATGTATGGAACGCATGAAATCTGGCGACAAAGATGCATTGCATGAAATATATGAGGCGTATTGTGGATACATTTATTCCATTGTACTCTCGACTGTATCAAACCGTGAAGATGCAGAAGATGTCACCAGTGAGTTTTTTATGAAACTTTGGCGGCTTGCAGATACATATCGTGGTGGGAATGGACACCGAGCATGGATGGCGGCGATTGTCCGCAATATGGCAGTTGACCTTATGAGAAAGACAAAACGAGAAATTTTGACAGAGGATTTTGTAGATACAATGACAGAAACAGCATCGGATGTGTGTGTTGAGACAAAAGTGCTCTCGGACATGAGCTTGCGACAAGCACTTGATATGTTAAAGCCCAATGAGCGGGAAGTTGTGAATCTAAAAATTATGGGAGAACTGACTTTTCAGGAGATAGCAGATATTCTTAAAATTCCACTTGGAACAGTAACTTGGCGATATCAAAATGCGATCAAAAAGTTGAGGAGATGTGGTTATGAGTAAGGATTTGGAAAAAGAATACAAGGCGCTTGTAGACAGTGAAGCGCCAGATCTGTGGGCACGTATTGGGGCGGGACTAGAGGAGAAAGCAGCACATTCACATCGCGAAGAACTTACGAAAAAAAAGTGGCATTATAAGATATGGGCAGGTTTTGCGGCAGCATGTGTCTGCGTGGCTTTAAGCGTTCCGGTTATTATAAAATATTTTTCTCCTAATAGCGACAATTTTGATATAGTATCACCAGGATATAATAAAACGAGCATGGATGGAGTATCGAGAATATCTGAGCATGCAGCGGTGGAATTTGGGGCTGAGATGGCGCTGGAAGAAAGTGTTCGTCCTGCTGCCATAGAGGAAGAATTTGACGTTGCAAAGGAGGTTGTAGAACAGGAAGAAAGTAGCTTTATCATCACAGCAGAAGTTCTTGAGATTGATGTTCGCAGAGACAGTGGCATTTTGTATACAGTCAGTGTGATTGCATCGGAGAATACAACTGTGCAAGCAAATAGTGAAATTAAAATTTTTAGTTCTGCATTAAATAAAGGGGGTGTGATATCGCTAGAAAAGTCACAATCTTATCAACTCACACTTATTGACGATGTGGCACACAGCGCAGAGGAAGAAATAATTTATACCTTACAGGCAGTAGAAAATCAGTGACTTTTGTGACATATTTTAATGAATACTTATGAAAAATCACGGTAACAATAGGAATATCGGATGAGATTTCGAGAGACTATTATTTTGAAAAAAGGAGGCAATTGGATATGAAAAAGAGGACTATAATGAATAAATTAGGAATTGCAGTAATGATAATGACGCTTTCTCTGTCAATGTTGACAGGTTGCGGAAAGAGTGGTGATAGAACTTCGGATGAAGTATCGACAGAGGAAAATGCTGACATAACGGGAATGGTGCATTTAAACAGTGCGGATGAAGTGTCTACATTTATGGATGAAGTATATGGGGGCGTGGCAGAAGACCTGCTCCCAATGCAAGTGACAACAACAGAGCTTGACTTGGCGGACACAGATATGATTTCATATCATACTGGTCTGACAGACTTAGATGGTATTGAGGGCATTTATCTGTCTGAATCTATGATGTCCTCGACAGCTTATAGCGCTGTGTACATTAGAACTACAGATGACGCGGATGCAGAAGCTATTCGTCAGCAGCTCATGGACAATATTAATCCAGCAAAGTGGGTTTGTGTTACGGCAGAACAACAGTACGCAGTACTGGTCGGGAATGATATCTTTTTTGTGATGGGATATCAGGATACGGCATCCGCAGTGCTTGAGAAAGCGATTGCAGCAGCCGAGGCGCGAAATATGAAGGTTTCAGATAAGCTTGAGAAGGAAAATCCAATATAAATAGGAGAGGCACAGATGCTTTTTTCTAGTATTACATTTTTATATTTATTTTTGCCATTTACCATATTGTTTTATTTTTTTGTGCCGCAGAAAGGGAGAAATTTTGTATTGTTTGTGATGTCGCTTCTGTTCTATGCATGGGGAGAACCAGTGTATGTTCTTCTTATGCTTGCACAGATTGTGATTTCCTACGTACTTTTGTGGTTGGTGGACAGATATAGGGGAAAAAAGGCAGCCAGAATATTTTATATTCTGTCTGTTTTTTTGCCGTTTGCGGCGTTATTTTATTTTAAATATTTTTACTTTTTTATGGATACCGTATTTGGTATTCAGACAAAAATAATTGCGCTTCCAATTGGTATTTCATTCTATACTTTTCAGATTGTAAGTTATTGTGTGGATGTGTACTATAACAGAGTAGAGCGACAGAAAAATCTTGTCACCTATGCGGCATATGTGACACTTTTTCCGCAATTGGTGGCAGGGCCAATTGTTCGTTATAGTGAGATTGAACATACGCTCACAAAGGGGATTGATTTTTCTGCGTTTCATGTGAAATTTAAACAGGGTGTGGTGCGTTTTGCGGTTGGGCTGGGTAAAAAAGTGCTGATTGCTAATGTTATCGGTGAGTTTGTGGCGGAGGTTGCGGCGCTTGGAACACGCAATTTAGAGTTGTCATGGGCGTATGCAATAGCAGTGTCACTTCAGATTTATTTTGATTTCTCAGGGTATTCGGATATGGCAATTGGATTGGGAGGCATTTTGGGTTTTTCATTTCCAGAGAATTTTAGATATCCGTTTATTTCTCGGAGTGTGACTGAGTTCTGGAGACGATGGCATATTACACTCGGTGCATGGTTTCGCGATTATGTCTATATTCCAATGGGCGGAAATAGAGTTCATATGACAAGGTGGATGTTAAATATTCTTGTGGTCTGGCTTTTCACAGGACTATGGCATGGTGCTGGATGGAATTTTATTACTTGGGGACTTTTGTTTGCGGTGCTTCTTGTGATAGAGAAGGGCGTAAGTAGACTGTTTGGCGGCAAGAATCCTTCTGTAAATACAGCGAATAAGGAATATGTTTTAAAAAAGGATTTGACAGGAGTGACAATAAATATTTTAAAACATATATATGTAATCCTTGTAATCCTCGTAAGCTTCCTAATATTTCATAATGAGAGTCTGCTAGACACTATAACAGATATACAAGCTTTGTTTGCACAGGGAAGTCGTATCGCGCAAGATGTTGGAAGTGTAGACAAGGCAGTGTATGCGTATGTGATGCGAAATAGAATAATGATATTGTGTATTGGTCTAATTGGCTCGACACCGCTGCCACTATGGATTTGGACAAAGTTACAAGAAAGATTGCGGACTTTTCGGATTGGAGAAAAAATAGTTTGTGTACTGACAGGAGCGATGGTGCTGTGTGTGATGGTATTGTGCACTGCTTATTTGATTGATGGTTCTTTTAATCCGTTTTTGTATTTCCGGTTTTAAAAATTGTATACAATTCCTTAGTGTGTTAGACAGTGTTTGAAATATATTTTTGTTTTTCCAAATAGGACTTGTTACAGGAGGTAGCTTTGTGAAAGAAAGTAAGTGGAAGCAATATATTACAATCTATGGTTTTGTTTTTTTCTTAGCAAGTGTGATGATCATTATGGTGATTTCTCCCAAAAAGACGATTTCTAGTGCGGAGCGCCGTCGTCTTGCAGAGAAACCCAAATTAACAGTAAAAAATTTAATGGATAAATCTTTTATGGATGATACAGAAAAGTATTTGCTTGATCATTTTCCATTTCGGGATGAACTTCGGCGTGTTAAGGCGTATTTTGCTTATGACGTATTGCAACAAAAGGAAAATAATGATATCTATGTCACAGATGGACATGCGGCCAAACTAGAGTATCCGCTCAATGAGGCATCTGTCAAGCGGCTTGCGACTAAAATGAAAGGGTTACAACAGCAGTATTTTCCAGACCAGACAACATGGTATGCTATTGTGCCAGACAAAAATTATTTTCTGGCGGACAAAAATGGTTTTCCATCAATAGATTATGAACGGATGCATGTTCTTTTGGGGCAGGAACTTGGCGCAGATAGTGCATCAGATGCACCGTTTCGATTTATGGATATTGTATCGGGATTAACGATTGATGATTATTATCACACGGACACACACTGGCGTCAGGAATGTATCCTTGATGTTGCGTACCGCGCGGCAAGTGCGCTTGGTATAAGTGATTTACTATCTTTTTCTACAGATAGCGCTGTATTTACAAAAAATGAAATTCAGAATTTTTATGGAGTCTATTATGGGCAGGCAGCACTTCCCATGGAACCGGATACAATTGTATATCTCACAAGTGAAGTGACAGATGCCGCGCAGGTGTGGAGTTTAGAGGAAAATATGCAAAGCGGGAAAAATGCAGGAACTGTGGTATTGCCAGACGAGGAAGGAGCAATTTGGAAGACAATTTATCAGACAGAAAAACTTGAGGATGGAAAAAGTCTTGACAAGTATGATATTTTTGTGGGTGGTGCCTCCTCATTGCAGATTATTAGAAGTCCCAAAGCAGCTTCGCAGAAACGATTGATTTTGTTTCGCGATTCTTATACAAGTAGTCTTGCACCGCTTTTGCTCGAGGCATATAAAGAGATTGTTTTGATTGACCTGCGCTATATTGATTCCGCAAGGATAGGCACTTATGTAGATTTTACAGGGGCAGATATTTTGTTTTTATATAATACATCTATTGTCAATCATTCAGAAATGCTGAAATGATGCTGCTTTAGTGTTTACGGAAGCCGTTTGCTTTTATATATAGGAGGACTTAAAGAGAGTGTGCGATTTTTTTCTTGCCATATCACAAAACTAAGAGTAAGATAAAAGTTATAGTTAATCTCAGAGCTTTGTATTAGCTGCAAAGTCCGAATAGCTATAAGGTTAAAAAGCATCAAGCTATGGTATGTAGATTTGACATTATGAAGTAGTTTTGTATGGTCTGATACTTGTAACAAGAAGCCCAAGGTTGAACGGTTACACATAGAATTTAGAATACAACCTTGACAAGATAGGAATTTACAGGAAAAAGGATATGGCGAAAACCAGGAGATAAAAGTGATGGAAAAAAGTATTTTGGAAAATAATTTAATGCGCAAAAAGGTGTCCAATAAAAATTCTTTTGAGATAGAAACGGAAGAAAAGTTAAGTAGAAATGACGATTGTTGGTGCGGAAGTGGTAAAAAATATAAAAAGTGTCATTGTTCTTTTGATGAAAAGTTGGATGCGTATAGGCGGAAGTGCATTTTAGTGCCGCCAAGACGTATTATTAAAAATCCTGAGCAAATACAGGGTATTCGTGAAAGTGCTAAGATTAATATAGAAATTTTGGACTATATTGATGAACATATTCAGGCGGGAATATCAACTCAGGAAATTGATAATTGGGTGTGTAGCATTACCAAAAAATACAATGCAATTGCAGCAACCTTAAATTATGAAGGATATCCGAAAAGTGTATGTACTTCTATTAATAATGTTGTGTGTCATGGGATTCCATCTAAAAACGAAATTTTAAAGGATGGAGATATTGTGAATGTAGATGCGTCCACAATATATAAAGGGTATTTTTCAGATTCTTCCAGAATGTATTGTATTGGAAATGTTTCAGCGGAAAAGAGACGTCTGGTGGAGATTACCAAACAGAGTCTTGAAATCGGTCTACAATATATTCAGCCATGGAGAAAAATAGGAGATATGGGGGCTGCTATCCATGAGTTCGCAATGCAGAATGGTTATTCTGTGGTACGAGAAATTGGTGGTCATGGTGTCGGGCTTGCGTTTCATGAGGACCCATGGGTTAGCTATGTCTGTCAAAAAGATACTGGAATGCTGTTAGTGCCAGGAATGGTATTTACAATAGAACCTATGATTAATATGGGAAAAGAGGACATTTACATTTCAGATGAGGATGGATGGACAGTCTATACAGAAGATGGTTTGCCCTCAGCGCAGTGGGAGATACAGATTTTAGTCACAGAGGACGGATATGAGATTATTTCATATTAATAATGTAAAAATGGCATGGATAGGAATCATGCCATTTTTTATGCACATGAGCACCCAAGTGAAATTTGTTAACAGAAGCTGACGGGTGTTTAGTGCGATAAGTAGGGAAAGGGAATTAATGTTTCAAAAAAAAGATTTTTTATTAATTGCTACAATACTTTTTATTATTGGGATATCTTTCTATATGATTCTGCCAGTTTGGAGAGACAAGGGAGAAACTGTTCGCATTACAATAGATGGGAAACTGTACGGGTCATATAATCTGTCTCAAAATCAAACGATTATGGTGGATGAATCATTGGGATTTAATAGAATTATAATAGAGAATGGCATTGTACGTATGGATGAAGCAGATTGTCCAGACAAGTATTGTATGGCATATAAGCCAATTAAAAATGCTGGCCAAACAATTGTTTGCTTGCCGCACAAATTGGTGGTCGAAGTGATAGGGGAACAGCGTTCGCATCAGGTGGATGTGATTGTTCCATAAAAATTTTTTGGTAGTGTTAGAGGTGAATATGAAGATAAAAAGCGTAGCGTACTGTGCCATGTTAACTGCGCTGGCAATGATATTTGGATATGTAGAGGCATTGGTTCCGTTTCACTTTGGATTGCCAGGTGTAAAGCTTGGTGTTGCCAATATTGTCATTGTCCTTGCGCTATATCAACTTCCTGCTGAACAGGTGTTCGCGATACAAGTGATGCGTATTGTGCTTGTTTCTTTTTTGTTTGGCAATGTATCTATGATGCTTTATAGTCTTGCAGGAGGAATTTTAAGTTTGCTGATAATGTTACTTTTAAAGAAAACAAATTGGTTTTCTATTACAGGAATTAGTATTGTTGGCGGCGTAAGTCATAATTTGGGGCAGTTGGCGGTTGCATTGTTGGTGGTCCAGAATTTAAGGATAACATTTTATCTTCCGGTTTTGCTGATTGCAGGACTTGTAACAGGCTGTCTAATAGGAATGTTGGCATATAAACTCAAACCGCTAATGGAACGATATTTTTAAAGTGTTTTAAAATTTATTAGGCGTTTGAACGTTTCTGCAAATAATATATGCAAATACTATCAAACGCCTGTTATGCATTATTAGAATATTAATTTAGTCAATTTTGTACAATGTAAAATCGTCAATTGTTCCCCAGCCTTTTGCGTTGCACTGAATGCGGATTCCGATTTTCAACTTGCCATCTGTAACTTTTATTGAGGAGATTGTTGGTTCTTGCCAGTTTGCGTATCCCTGTGCAATAAATGCATCTGATACAATTGTATCATCAATGTTGGTGTAGATTTCCATCTGAGCATTTTCATTAATGTCGCCGCCTTGGAAATATGCTTTGAGCTCATAGGTTCCGGGTTCTAGGTCTTCAAATTTCTGCTCAATATTAAATGACATCTCGGACTCTGACCAGAAATGAAAGGCATACTCACCAGTGTGTGCATCGCCCTCTTTTTGCTGGAAATCAGTCGGATTTTTGTCTCCTTCATAAGAGATTTTCCACATAGAAGTATCAGAATCTTCAAAGCTTGGATTGGACACATAATTGCGTCTTTCTACATTGACGTTACAGAAAACTTCAGTTGGATTATCTGAAGTTGTATTTTCATCAAGAATTCTCCCTGTGATCACATAAGTTCCAACCTTGGAGGTATCAATATTGAGCACCATCTCCTCATACCATTCAACAGGCAGAGCGGCATTTAGGGAACGATTGTTGTAGACAACATCTATAGTCTCGGGCATATCCACATCAGAACCAATATTGCATGTGACTGTCGGAATCTTGATCATATCGATTGCAGGATCGGCATTTGTACCATATTTTAACCATTTAAAAGTATTTAAGGATTCCAACGGTTTTCCAGTTGCATCAAATAGTGCTTGATTATCCCAAGAACAACCGCCATAGTATTTTCCAGCATCATTAGGATCATATGCTGTCGCATAGCTGCTTGCCCAGCCAGAGCCAAATTCTTCCCAGATAGGGCTATTGTCAGCATTTACATCACCAACCGCAATCCAAGCGCCTTCCCAGTAAAATACACCTAACGCACCTACATCATTGGCAGTGGCACAGACGTCACGCAGAGCGGTAGACTGACTTTGAACAGTGGCACCATATGCGTCGATTAGGTCCGCTTCCCCAACGCTGTTTCCAGACCCGTCAGTATCCTCTGTAGTATAACAGTAAGCAGTCTCAGCGATAAGCGTTTTCTTGCCATACTTATCCTGAATATTTGTCATAACATTTTGAAGATTTTCAAAAGTGCCATGCCAATATGGATAGTAAGACAACGCAAAGATATCATAATCTACCTGAAAAGAGGAGAGTTTGTACAAAATAGAATCAAGTCCGTCATAGTCGTTTGCATTTGTATAATGTAATGCCACTTCAATATCTTTGTCATAATTTTTAGAAACTTCACGTATCGCTTTGCTTCCACTATTCATAAGCTTTGCAATATTAGGAATCTGCGTTTCACCTGCCATACCATTATTAGTCTCATTTCCAACTTGAACCATACAGACATCAACACCGTTTTCTAAAAGTTGTGTCAAACTGTCCTTCGTAAATTCATACAGAGCGTTTGATTTTTCTTCAAGAGATAAGTCAATCCATGCTTTAGGGCACATCTGTTTTGCTGGGTCTGCCCAAAAGTCTGAGTAATGAAAATCAATACAGACTTTCATGCCATTTTCTGTGGCGCGCTTTCCAAGTGCAATAGCGGTCGCAAGATCGTTGTTTCCACCACCATATCCGTTGCCATTCTCATCAAAGGGGTCATTCCAGATGCGAATACGTGCATAGTTGACACCGGCCTCAGCCATTGTGGTAAACACATCTTGTTCCTTGCCTTCTGCGTTGTAGTATTTTACACCACTTTTTTCTTCAGCGAGAATAGAAGACACATCCATTCCACGGATAAAATTGTCAGAAAGGTTTGGAATCGGCTCCACATAAATTCCAGCGTTCTCCGCGGCGGTAGGAAGCGGAAAGGCACTTGTCTGTGGTGGCGTTTGATTTGGGACTTCTTCAATAGAGGTCTCAGGGATTGACGACTCTGGATTCACTACAATCGATTCTTGTGTCTCGATAGGGTTTGTGTCCGTGGAAGTTTGCTCTGCACTAATGCCACATCCAGAAAGGGAAAAAGCAGAAGCTAAAAAAACTGCTATTATTGTTTTCTTTTTCATGTGTTCCTCCTTTTTGCAGCGAGTTACTCTCAAATTGCTGCTGGTTATTTTCGTATTTTTATAGAAAATATTATAGCATATAATTTTTGATGAAAATTTGCAAAATCGGAAACAAAAGACGCAAATTCTTTCACATAGTTGGCAACCTTATACAAATTATGATAAAATAAGTTTATGAAAAGATTTTTTGCGTATGCTTTAGAAAGAGAGGTAATGATTATGAAAAAAGCAGCAGTATTTTTTGGAACAGGTTATGAGGAAATTGAGGCGCTCACAGTAGTGGATTTGTTGCGGCGTGTGGGGATTGAGACGGTTTGTGTCGCAATCGACAACGAATCATATGTCACAGGAAGCCATAACATTTGTGTGGCAATGGATACAGGAATTGACATGCTTGATTTTGATTGTTTTGATATTCTTGTTTGTCCAGGCGGTATGCCAGGAACTAAGAAACTTGAAGCATGTACAAAGTTGACAGAACAGCTTCACAAGTTTTATGAGAATGGTAAATTGATTGCAGCAATCTGCGCAGCACCCAGTATATTTGGACATATGGGCTTGCTAAAAGGGAAAAAGGCTTGTATTTATCCAGGCATGGAGACAGAACTGTCCGAGGCGGAGGTTTGTTTTGACAAAGTGGTAAAATCAGGAAACATTATTACGAGTCGTGGTATGGGAACTGCTATTGCGTTCTCGCTTGAAATTATTGCATCGCTTCTAAATCAAGAAACAGCCAATGATTTAGCTGAAAAGATTGTGTATACAAAATAAATATAGGAAAATGGATTTGTAGCAAATATTTTGACAATTTAAGTACTCAATGCTATAATTATCTATACGGTGTGCCTAATTGTTGAAATAAAGCGATAATTAGACACAAATTAGGTGGATAGAAGGTTTCTCAAATGATAACAGAACAAGAGTTTCAGAGAGTGGCAGCTTATGTCAAAAATAAAGCTGGTATCAACTTAAACGAAAAGAAAGTTTTGGTTCAGGGAAGACTTGATAGTTATATGCAGCGAAAAGGATACAATTCCTACGATGCGTTTATGGATCGTGTGGAGCGGTTTCCAACAGGGCCAGAAGCAGAAGACCTGATGAATGCCCTCACAACAAATCATACATATTTTTGGAGGGAATATGAACAGTTTTTGTATTTAAAACAGACCGTTTTTCCAGAGTTGAAGATGCGCACAGAAAACACGAAAGATTGGCATATTTGGTGTGCAGCATCTTCGACGGGGGAAGAACCTTATACACTTGCAATGCTCTGTAAAGATTTTCTAGGATTAGAGCAGGCAGCATGGGATACAAAAGTGCTTGCTACAGATATTGATACAAAAGTACTCGAGAAAGCAGTTAAGGGCGTATATTCTAAAAGTTCTGTAGAACAACTGCCCAATCAGTATGTGCGCCGTTATTTCAAACAGATTAATGGCGACGAATATTGTGTAAAAGATGAACTCAGAAAGGAAGTATTGTTCCGGCAACTTAATCTTATGAATCCGCTACCCTTTAGAAAGCCACTTCATATTGTGTTTATCAGAAATGTGATGATTTATTTTGATGAGCCCACCAAGGAGCGACTGTTAAACAATATTTATGAGAAGATGGCACCTGGAGGATATCTCTTTATTGGTTCTACGGAGTCTATGAGTCAGAATAATACCCGATTCCAGTATATAAGACCATCCATATATAGAAAATGATGTAGGAGAAAAAATATGGGAAAATTAAAGGTTTTATTGGTTGTGGGTGATTTGGAGATGCGCAAGCGTCTTGACGAGATTCTTGGCGCAGACATAGATCTGGATATTGTGGCAGAGGCAAATAATGCTTATATGGCGCGCGATAAAATTATTGAGTGTGATCCAGATGTGATGCTTTTATGTCATGATTTACCGCGAATGCAGGGGATTACATTTCTAGAAAAGCTTATGCCGCAGCGCAGCATTGCAACACTTGTCATAGCAGAATCTCAGCTCGAAGATGCAGCATTTCGCGCAGGGGCGAGAGATTTTATCGCTTGCGGGAAAAATTTGGGAGTACTCGAACAGGAAAATATTTGCAATCGGCTAAAAAAGCTTGCGGGTGGGGAGTGGTTAAAAGCAGCAAAAAAGCTGTCTGCACCAGCGGTGGCACAAGTGTTAAAAAGTGCCAGCAATCGGATTTTGGAGACGCATTCTGCAACGACATCAATTATAGCGATTGGGGCGTCGACAGGAGGAACAGAAGCGATTGCCACTGTGGTGCGTAGTCTGAAAAAAGATATTCCAGGAATTGTAATGGTACAGCATATGCCAGAGGGCTATACGCAGATGTATGCTCATCGTCTGGATAATGAAGGTGAGGTCTCGGTGAAGGAGGCTGTGTCTGGTGATGTGGTAAAACAGGGGCAGATTCTTTTGGCACCGGGAGATAAACAGATGCGTGTTGTAAAGATCAATGGCAGATATCAGGTGGAATGCAGATATGGTCCTCGTGTGACTGGACATTGTCCGTCTGTTGATGCACTGTTTGAGTCGGTGGCGCGCACAGCAGGAAAAGAAGCAATTGGTGTGTTGATGACAGGTATGGGAAGCGATGGTGCCAAGGGACTTTTGGCGATGAAAAATGCAGGTGCCCGCACAATAGGGCAGGATGAGAAAACCTGCGTCGTCTATGGTATGCCTAAGGTGGCATACGAGATTGGCGCAGTAAATTGGCAGGTGCCATTAGAACAGATTGCACCAAAAATATATTATTTATTAGACAAACAACACTAAAAAATAAAATTAAGAAAACAGGAGGCAGAACTATGAGGATATTGATAGCAGAGGATGATTTTGCCAGTAGAAAGGCAATTCTAAAATTTTTGTCTGTATATGGAGAATGTGATGTGACAGTAGATGGTATGGAGGCAATCGATGCTTTTATGATGGCAATTGAGGAAGAAGACCCTTATGATCTTGTCTGTCTGGATGTTATGATGCCAATGATGGACGGTTATCAAGCACTCAAAAATATACGCGATATCGAGCGGGAACATAATGTGCCACAAAGCGAACAGGCAAAAGTGATTATGACAACAGCACTAAATGAGGAAAAAAATGTTAAAATGGCGTTTGATTTGGGCTGCACTGTGTACTGTGCAAAACCGATTGATGTAGAAAAGCTGAGGGACATCCTAAATAAACTTGGACTGACTGAATAATAGGATTCCTAGAAGAAGGGAGGATAATATTGCATGGAAGAAAATAAAGAAGAACTTGAGCTTGTGGAACAGGAAGATATTCGGCAGGGAAAATATATGACTTTCTGTATTGGGAGTGATGTGTTTGGCGTAGAGCTCAAGTACGTAAATGAGATTATACAGATGCAGACAATAGCACCGATTCCAGAGGCAGAACCTTATATTAAAGGACTGATCAATTTGAGAGGCAAAATTATACCAGTGATTGATGTGGCAATTCGATTTGGAAAGCAACTTTTTGAATATAATGACCGTACTTGTATTATTGTCGTAGATGTTCAGAATGTTGTTGTAGGTCTGATTGTGGAGACAATTTCAGAAGTGGTATCTATTGAGGAGGAAGATATTTTGCCACCTCCAAATGTCTCAAAAGCAAATGCACAGGCAAAATTTATTCGTGGGATTGGAAAAAGCGGGGACAGTGTTAAACTGTTGCTCGACCCAGTAAAACTTTTGAGTGATAATTCACTTGATTTTGTGGATAAACAGGAGGAAGAAGAGGAAGAGTAAATGCCAAAAAGTCGTGAAGAATTTTTTTACTTTGTCTTGAATAACAGTCAGGAATGTATTATCAAATATGATTCGCATGGATGTATTAACTATTGCAATGATAGGCTTTTTGAACTTACTGGATACAGTGCAGGGGAGTTAATTGGGAAGTACGTTGGAGAATTATTTTTGAATGTGTTTGTCAATGTGGATGATCATATTCAGTTGACGGACGAATACAAAGATAAAGAAGTGATAGAAACTGCATTATACCGAAAAAATAAGACCTGTTTTCCTGTAGAAATCAAAGTGGTATCAAAAGTTTTTGACGGGGTTGAAGTCATTATCTGCACTGCTGTTGATATGACACGATATAAGGAGAGCATCCAAAAAGTAGAGGAAACTACAATGCAGATGCAAGAGTCTATGAAGGCAAGAGATGCTTTTGTGGCGAATGTCACGCATGAACTACGTACTCCAGTAAATGGCATTAAAGGACATGCAGAGATTTTGATGGAGCAGGAGCAGGATTTTCAGAAAATTAATTATATGAAGATGATTCTTGACTGTTGTAGTACTATGGAAGGGATAATCAATAATATTCTGGATTTCTCAAAGCTCGAGGCAGGAAAATTTCAGTTGGATGAGAAGCCATTTTCGTTTTATGATTTTATGTCAAAAATGGAAAAAATGTTTAACATGCTCACAATGAGAAAAGGGCTTCGATTTACACTGAATGTAGCACAGGAAATTCCAGACAAAGTGATCGGTGACGAACTGCGCCTGACGCAGATTTTAAATAATCTAGTCTCAAACGCAGTAAAATTTACAGAACAGGGATATGTCGGAATAGAAGTGTCTTTAAACACAAGAATCAATGATGAGATAGAACTGTTTTTCTTGGTGGTGGATACAGGCATTGGGCTTTCACCAGAGGATAAGGATAAATTATTCAAGAGTTTTTCACAGGTGGATGCTTCCATTACTAGAAAATTTGGTGGCACAGGACTTGGACTTTCTATCACAAAGGAACTTGTAAATATGATGCATGGAAAGGTCTGGGCAGAAGGCGAGAAAGGCAAAGGTTCAACCTTTTCATTCACAGTGCGTTTGAGACAGGAACAGACACAGGAAGTAGTAGAACAAGAGCCTTCTATTAGAAAATGGAAATATTCACATAATCTGAACAAAATTGCCGGAGAGCAAGACTTAATGTATGAACTAGGCAGTGAGATCAATGTCAGAGAATTAAAAAAATATTTTGAAAAGCTTAATATCAGTATGGATATGGAGAATTGGCAGAAAGCAGAGAATTTTGCTACGATGCTTAAACAGTTGCTTAGTGGAGGTTCCAAGGATTTGCAGCGTCTGACATTCCGCATGGAAATGTCCATTAGAAAGGCGGACTGTGACAAAGCGCGCGATTATGCGCAGAAAGTAAAAGAACAATTATTGCTTGAGATAGAAGGGCTGGAGATATAGTATGAAACTTAGTACCTCTAACCGCCTGTAGCAGTTTCCACTCGCAGCAAAAGCGGTTTTGCGTAGAAGTGCTAAGTTTCATGTGAAAAAACGCCAAAGACAGGCGTTTTTCATTTCTATTTGAGCTGCCCAAAGGCGGCATGGGGGATTAGTGTGAAATTAAAATTTCACCATCCTGATTTGTACGCCTGCTGAAACAGGCAGATGGGAGTTAATATGAATAAAACATCACAAAATAATAGTGAGATTAGTATCCTTGTTGTGGATGATGTTGAAGTAAACCTGATTATTTTAGAGGAAATTATTAAAAATATGGGATATCAGGCGTTGCTTGCCCAAAGTGTAAAGGAAGCGTTGCAGATTATTGAAGATAGTGCTACGCTGCCCAAGGTCATTTTGTCAGATATTTCTATGCCAGAAATTGATGGATTTACATTTTGTTCCATGTTGAAAAAAGACCCATATACCAAAGAAATTCCAATTATTTTTATATCAGCGATGGATACTGCTTCAGACCTCAGCAAAGGATTTGAGCTGGGTGCGGTCGACTATATTTCAAAGCCATTTGAGAAGACTGAGGTTGAAATGCGTATCTCCACCCATCTTAAAATTTATACAATGCAGCGAGATCTTGAAGAAAATAATAGGCAGCTCAATCTTGTGGTGGCGCGCCAGATGGAAAAACTGCGAATAGAACAGAAAAATATTATGACAGCACTGGCAAGACTGGTGGAGAGCAGAGAAAATGTGTCAGGGACACACTATAAGAATATCTTGTATAATAGTCGTATTCTCGCAGAAGGGATGCAGCTTTCACCAAAGTTTGAAGATGAGGTGACAGATGACTTTATCGATACGATCGAGTCCAGTGCAGGGCTTCATGATATTGGAAAGTTGATGATACCAGACGATATTCTTCTCAAAAATGCGCCGCTCAATGATGAAGAACGAGAAATTATGTGTTCCCATGCAGAGCTTGGTGCCAAAACACTTAATGATATTTATGAGGGTGTTGAAAAAAATGATTTTATTGAGATGGCGATTGATATTGCATGGTATCATCACGAATGTTGGGACGGTTCAGGTTATCCCAAAGGTTTAAAAGGAAATGAAATCCCATTGTCTGCGCGCATTGTAAAAGTGGTAGATGTGTTTGATGCTATGATTGGAGAACGGCGTTATAAAAAGCCAATTTCGCTTGAGCAGACACTTACATATATGCAGGAGAAAGCAGGAATAATATTTGATCCAGATATCATTCGTGTTTTTATGCGTATTTATCGCAATTTCAAAGGGATTTCTCTCGAATGATATAATATGACAATTTAGTAAAAATATACCACTCATAAAACTTTTTACTCCGTTAATACTAGGATTAAGACAAGCGCAAAAACGTACAAACGACCATAATCTTAAACGAAGATCACATGGTAGAGAGCTTGTCTTTGAAGATAGATTAAAGTAGAGAGCAAAAATTGATTAACGGAGGTAAAAATTATGTCATCACAGAACAGATCAAACAGAGTAGAAGTTCCAGAGGCAAAGGCAGCAATGGATCGTTTTAAGACTGAGGTAGCATCAGAGCTTGGTGTAAACTTAAAGGAAGGTTACAACGGTGACCTCACATCACGCGAGGCAGGAAGCATCGGTGGCGAGATGGTTAGAAGAATGGTAAAAAGCTATGAGGAGTCTTTAAACAAATAAGACCAATTCAAAGCACGAAAAGAGATGTAGTTTCAATACTACATCTCTTTTTTTGTAACAATTCAGCCTTCGGCTTTTTGTTACAGACATCAAGCCATACATAATCGCTTCGTGATGGCTTGATGCTTCTCAACCATTATGTATTTTTACGGACTTTGCAGCGCGGTGCAAAGTCCTAGGCTGAACTGTAGCTCTTTTTTACGGAATTTAAAAATTGTTCTTTTATTTTTTCAAAGCCTATGCTATAATTGTAAAATGACTGTAACTGTTACAAATGACAGGGTACGGATTGTACGTGAAAATATATTCATAGCAGGTATTATTGCATGATGTTCGAGGAGGAAATAGGACAAATGAGTTTACAGGTAGAAAAGTTGGACGGAAATATGGCTAAGCTTACCATAGAAGTGTCAACAGAGGATTTTGAGAAAGCAGTGGAGAAGGCTTATCAGAAAAGTAAAGGCAAGGTTAGTATTCCGGGATTTCGCAAGGGCAAAGTGCCACGTAAAATGATAGAACAGATGTATGGACAAGAGGTTTTTTATGAGGATGCAGCAAATATTGCCATCCCTTCGGCGTATGCAGACGCTGTAGATGAGTGTACAGAGGAGATTGTGTCACAGCCAACCATTGAGGTTGTGCAACTCGAGGCAGGGAAACCTTTTATCTTTACGGCGGAGGTTGCATTGAAGCCAGATGTTACGCTTGGAAAATATAAAGGGATTGAATTTGATAAGATTGATGTCTCTGTCACAGAGGAAGAAGTTGATGCCGCAATTGACAAAGAGCGGGAGAGAAATGCCAGAACAATTTCTGTGGAGGACAGAGCAGTTCAAGACAAAGACATGATAGTACTGGATTATGAGGGATTTGTGGATGGAAAAGCATTTGAGGGCGGAAAAGATGAAAGTTATCCGTTGACTATTGGTTCAAACACATTTATTCCTGGTTTTGAGGAGCAGTTGATTGGCGCTGAGATTGATAAGGAAATGGAAGTGAATGTGACCTTCCCAGAGGATTATCATGCAACAGAGCTTGCTGGAAAGGCAGCTTTATTTAAATGTACTGTTCGTGAAATCAAGGAGAAGGAACTTCCAGAGCTGGATGATGAGTTTGCAAGTGAAGTGTCAGAATTTGACACACTGGCTGAGTACAAAGAAGATGTGAAGAAGAATCTCATTTTGAAAAAAGAAGAGACAGCAAAAAATGAGAAGGAAGGACTTGTTGTTGACGCAGTTATTGCAGAGGCACAGATGAATATTCCAGAAGCGATGATCACAACACAGCAGCGCCAGATGGTGGATGATTTTGCACAGAAAATTCGGATGCAGGGAATTACAATTGAACAGTATTTCCAATTTACAGGACTGACAAAAGAGGCATTGTTAGAGCAGATGAAGCCTCAGGCAGAACAGCAGATTAAGTCTAGACTTGTTCTGGAAGCAGTGGCAAAGGCTGAGAATTTGGAAGCGAGTGAGGAAGAATATACAGACGAAATTAAAAAAATGGCAGAAGCTTATCGCATGTCGGAGGAGAAAATGATAGAGATGATTGGCGCATTTGAGGAAAAAGCAATCAAAGGGGACCTTCGCATAAAGAAAGCATTGGATTTTGTTGTTGAGAATGCGGTCGAGAAGTAATTGGGAGCGTATTAAAAATTTTATATTCTAGAAAAATTCTAAAAAAAATATAATAATTGTGCAGATGATTTGCACAATTATTATATTTGCGTTATACTGAAAGAAAAGTGCGAATCGTTATAAAGTTCAGTATCATTACGAAAATCGGAGGTAAATCCCATGAGTTTAGTACCATATGTCATTGAACAGACAAGCCGCGGGGAACGTTCTTATGATATTTATTCCAGGCTCCTAAAGGAACGAATTATTTTTTTGGGGGAAGAAGTAAATGAAGTGACAGCGAGCTTGACTGTGGCACAGTTATTATTTTTGGAGGCGGAGGACCCTGAGAAAGATATTCAACTATATATTAATAGTCCTGGAGGGTCTGTCACTGCTGGTATGGCAATCTATGATACAATGCGCTATATCAAGTGTGATGTATCTACTATCTGCATTGGAATGGCGGCCAGCATGGGTGCATTTCTGTTAGCAGGTGGTACCAAAGGGAAACGTCTTGCGCTTCCCAATGCAGAGATTATGATTCATCAGCCGCTTGGCGGAGCACAAGGACAGGCAACAGAGATAGAAATCGCTGCAAAACATATTCTGCGTACCAAGCAGAAATTAAATAGTATCCTTGCAGAAAATTGTGGTCAACCATATGATGTGATCGCTGCGGATACAGAACGTGACAATTGGAAGTCGGCTGAGGAAGCCATGCAGTACGGATTGATTGATAAGGTGATCACGGACAGGGCTGAAGCAGCAGAAGACTTATAGTTTGAATTTGAATTGATATAATTATGAGTAAAGGGAGAAAAAGGATGGCTGGAAAAAGCACTGAAGGAAGGGTAAGATGTTCTTTCTGCAACAAAACACAGGATCAGGTTCGGAAGCTGATAGCAGGTCCATCCGGTGTTTATATCTGTGATGAGTGTGTAGATATCTGTGCAGACATTATAGAGGAGGAGTATGAGGAGGAGCAGATCGATGGTGGTATTGATATCAATCTCCTGAAACCTGTTGAGATCAAAGAATTTCTTGATGAGTATGTGATCGGACAGGAAGAAGCTAAGAAAGTATTGTCCGTAGCTGTCTACAATCATTATAAACGTGTTATGGCGGAAAAGGACTTGGACGTTGAATTACAAAAGAGTAATATTATTATGATTGGCCCAACTGGATCGGGTAAGACATACCTAGCACAGACTCTTGCCAAGATTATTAACGTTCCACTTGCGATAGCGGATGCGACAACACTTACGGAAGCGGGCTATGTGGGCGAGGATGTTGAGAATATTCTTCTGAAACTTATCCAAGCAGCCGATTATGATATTGAGCGTGCTCAATATGGTATTATCTATATTGATGAAATCGATAAAATCACGAAAAAGAGTGAGAATGTTTCGATTACGAGAGATGTGTCGGGAGAGGGTGTACAGCAGGCACTTTTAAAAATTGTTGAGGGAACAGTGGCAAGCGTTCCGCCGCAGGGAGGAAGAAAGCATCCCCATCAGGAGTTAATACAGATTGATACAACCAATATTCTCTTTATCTGTGGGGGCGCTTTTGATGGACTCGACAAGATTGTGGAGAATAGACTTGACCGTAAATCGATAGGATTTAACAAAGATATTGCGGAGAAGACAACACGAGATGTCGGAGCAGTGTTTAAGGAAGTGACACCGCAGGATTTGACTAAATATGGTCTTATACCAGAGTTTGTCGGTAGGGTTCCAATTAATGTATCGTTGGAAGGACTGGATAAGAAAGCACTCGTGAGAATTTTAAAAGAACCTAAGAGTGCTCTAATCAAGCAATATCAAAAGCTATTTGAGTTTGATAATGTAAAACTTTCCTTTGAGCCGGATGCAATAGAAGCGATTGCGGAGAAAGCACTGGAGAGAAAGACAGGAGCCAGAGGTCTGCGTTCCATCATGGAGAGCATTATGATGGATGTGATGTATGAGATTCCCTCAGATGACACAATTGAAAGTTGTGTTATCACTAAGGAGTCTGTGGAAGGAACAAGTCAGCCTTTTGTAGTACACCGTGAATCAATGCGTGCAGAGCGAGAGAAAAAGGCGAGATAAATAAATGGATAGATTATAGACGCCGCCTTATATAAAGGCGGCGTTTTATATCTGATTAAGAGAGGATATTATAGATGGAGCAGATAACGACAGCATTACCTTTGGTGGCATTGCGCGGATTAACAGTAGTGCCAGGTATGATTATGCATTTTGATTTGAACAGAGATATGTCGAAAAATGCAATTGAACAGGCACTAAATCATTTGCAAAGAGTGTTGCTTGTGCCACAGGTGGACCCAGAGGAAGAAAATCCAGAGGAAGATGGTTTATATAAAGTGTGTACAGTGGCTAATATCAGGCAAGTTACAAAGCTTCCGAATGATATTGACAGAGTGATGGTGGAGGCTGTGACAAGAGCACACATTTTAGAGTTAAGTGATAATGAAGGAAAGTATTTTAGTGCTTCCTATGAAGAAATTATTGATAAAGAAGACATTCCGCAGTCTGAGAAAGATGCATTAGTGCGCACCCTGAAAGAAGTGTTTGACACTTATGTCAGATTTTACCCCAAGATAGGGAAAAGCCTAGGCAAATATTTTAAAGAAGACTGTAGCTTGGTTGTTTTGATAAACCAGATTTTAATCAATACTCCGTTTACGTATGAACAGAAACAACAGATATTAGAAATAGAAGATATTACAGAACAGTGTGGGGAACTGGTGCTATTGATTATGAATGAGGCACAGATTGCAGCGATACGCACACAATTAGCGGTAAAAATTCGAGAAAAAATTGACAAAAATCAGAGAGATTATGTTCTGCGGGAGCAGATGGAGTATATACAGGAAGAACTTGGGGACAAAAACCAGTATTCTGATGTAAAGCATTATGAGGAAACGCTTGCCAAGTTGAAGGCAGACGCGGAAGTTAAGGAAAAGATAAAAAAAGAGATTGCCAGATTTAAGACTATTATGGGTTCAAGCTCTGAGAGTGCAGTGGAGCGGGGATATATTGAGACCTTGTTGGAACTGCCATGGAATAAGGCGTCAAAAGATAATAATGATATTAATAGAGCGGAACAAATTTTAGAGAGAGACCACTATGGATTGGAGAAGGTTAAAGAGCGTATTGTTGAATATTTGGCAGTGCGGTGTTTGACTAGCAAGGGTGAAGCACCAATTTTGTGTCTGGTGGGACCGCCTGGAACGGGAAAAACTTCCATTGCAAAATCAATTGCTGAGGCGTTGAACAAAAAATATATTAGAATTTGTCTGGGCGGTGTGCGCGATGAGGCGGAAATTAGAGGACACAGAAAAACTTATGTTGGAGCAATGCCAGGGCGCATTGCGAATGGTCTCAAACAGGCGGGAGTATGTAATCCGCTAATGTTGTTGGATGAGATTGACAAAGTTAGCAGTGATTATAAAGGGGATACCTCCTCTGCATTGTTAGAGGTGTTAGACCCAGAGCAAAACTGTCATTTTAGGGATCATTATGTGGAATTGCCACTTGATTTATCCAAAGTTTTGTTTATTGCGACAGCAAATGATGCAGGTAATATTCCTAGACCGTTGTTAGACCGTATGGATATTATTGAAGTTACAAGTTACACTGCAAATGAAAAGTTCCATATTGCAAAAGAGCACTTATGGGAAAAGCAGCTAAAGAAAAATGGATTAAAAGATTCCCAATTGACAATTAGTGACAATGCTATCAAGGCGGTGATTGACCGATATACAAAAGAGGCAGGCGTGCGAAATTTGGAACGGAAACTTGGTACAGTTTGCAGAAAGGCCGCCCTGGAAATTCTAAAAAACAGAAGTGGAAAAAAAGAAAAGCAGGTGCAAGATAAGAATATTCGTGTCAATAGTCAAAAACTTGAAAAATACCTTGGAAAGCCAAAATATAGTGTAGATATGGCGAATGAGAAGGATGATGTGGGAATTGTAAGAGGACTTGCATGGACAAGTGTCGGAGGTGATACACTTCAGATTGAAGTGAATGTTATGCCTGGCAAGGGTGAGATAGAATTGACTGGAAAACTTGGTGATGTGATGAAAGAGTCCGCAATGACAGGAATTAGTTTTATTCGCTCTATTGCGTCAAAGTATAAAATCGCACCAGAATTTTTTAAGGAGAATGATTTTCATATACACATTCCAGAAGGGGCAGTGCCAAAGGATGGGCCATCCGCGGGTATCACTATGGCGACAGCAGTATTGTCTGCTATTACAGACACCCCTGTAAAAGCTAAAGTTGCTATGACAGGGGAAATCACATTGCGTGGCAGAGTGCTTCCAATAGGTGGTCTTAAGGAGAAATTGTTAGCAGCAAAGACAGCAGGCATTACAACAGTACTTGTTCCAGAAAAAAATGAGAAGGACGTAGCGGAGATTTCAAATGAAATTAAATCAGGTATGGAAATTTGTTTGGTAGAGTCTATGGATGATGTGATATCGCTTGCTTTTGCGAGAGAAATCAAAGTTAAGAACACAAGATCCAAGACAAAGACCGGAAACAATAAGCAGGAGAAGTAATAGATGGTTATTAAAAATGTTCGTTTGGAGACTGTGATTGGTGTGACCAGTAAGATACCACAAAATGTAATGCCGGAAATTGCTTTTGCCGGAAAGAGTAATGTGGGTAAATCTTCCCTTATCAATGCTTTAATGAATCGTAAATCATTGGCGCGCACCAGCGCACAGCCAGGAAAGACACAGACAATCAATTTTTATAATATTAATGATGCGTTGTATTTTGTAGATCTTCCAGGATATGGCTATGCAAAGGTGAGTCAACAAGAAAAAGAAAAATGGGGTAAAATGATTGAGAAATATCTGCGACAATCGAAAGTATTAAAGACGGTTTTTTTGTTGGTAGATATTCGGCATGACCCGTCAGCAAATGATAAGATTATGTATGAGTGGATTCTCTCAAATGGGTTTCATCCGATTATTATCGCAACGAAAGCAGATAAGATAAACCGCAGTCAATTGCAGAAACAGATTAAGGCAGTGCGACAGGGACTTGATGTGGATAAAGATACGATTGTGATACCATTTTCAGCGCAGACGAAGCAAGGGAGAGATGAGATCTATGAACTGATTGACCATATGATGGAGCAGCCAAAAGGAGGGTTCTGATTATGGAAAGAAAGACAATCGGAGTAGAGAATCTAAAGCTGATTGTAAATATATTAATTTCATTGGTAATTTTGTTACTCTGTATTTTTGTGGTTCCAAGATTAGTTTTATTTTTTATGCCTTTTGTGATTGGTTGGATTATTTCTTGCATTGCAAATCCACTTGTTGTGTTTCTCGAACGGAAACTGAAGATTAAGCGAAAGGCCGGAATCGTTGTAGTGATTGTGTGTGTGATTGCAGCAGTGATTGGAATCGGATATGGACTTGGTGTGATACTCTGGAGGCAGATTTCTGGCTTTATACAAGAGATTCCTACAATGTGGGAGATTGTAAAACAGGATTTTGATACGTTTGGTGTATGGATAGACCAGTATATTGGGGTGCGGTCCCTTAAATTTGCGGATGCCCTGAACAATTTGGGGAATATTATTGGAGAGATGATAACAAACCTACCAAAAAGTTTTAATTTTAGTACCTTTGAAGGAATGGGGAGTATGGTCGGTAACATTGCCAGTGTCATTATCTCAATAATTATGTGTATGTTATCCGCATATTTTTTTATTGCGGACCGCGATTGGCTGGGAAGTTTTCTAAACAAAGTGCTTCCTGAAAATATTATACACAAGTATGATGTGTTTGCCTCAAGTTTGAAGCAGGCAGTTGGAGGGTATTTTAAGGCACAGTTTCGCATTGAAATTTGGATGTATATATTGCTACTGATTGGGTTGACTGTGTTAAAAGTACGATATGGTTTGCTGATTGCGCTATTAATTGCCTTTTTGGATTTCTTACCCTTTTTTGGGACAGGTATTGTGTTGATTCCATGGGCGATTGTCAATGTGATTGGTGGCAATTATTTGAGAGCGCTTGGATTTTTGATTATTTGGGGTTCTGGACAATTATTTCGTCAACTAATTCAACCTAAAATTATGGGAGATTCCATTGGTATGGAGCCAATTCCTACATTATTTCTACTTTTTGTTGGTTATCGTTTAGCAGGAGTTGGTGGAATGTTGGTAGCTGTGCCAATTGGTATTATTGTGGTCAATATGAATGAGGCAGGATTTTTTGACACACCAAAGTATAGCATACGACTGTTGGTTCAAAATATTAATCAGTTTCGGCAGTTGAATGAAGACGAAATTAGGAAATTGGATAAAAAGGATAATTAGATAAGCTATTTAAAAAATGAAGACAATGAGAAATTTTAAGATAACGATACAATATGAAGGCACTCGCTACCAAGGGTGGCAGCGTCAGGATTCTACAAATAATACAATACAAGGAAAATTTGAGACGATTCTTGCAAAGATGACTGGGCTTGATTTTGTACAAGTTGACGGTTCTGGACGAACGGATGCGGGCGTACATGCGTTTGGACAAGTGGCGAATTTTAAAATTGACACTAATATGACTGCAAAGGAAATAATGTCTTATATAAATCAGTATTTGCCAGAGGACATTGGTGTTATAGCGATACAGGAGATGCCAGAGCGATTTCATAGCAGACTAAATGCAAAAGGAAAGACTTACAACTATCGCATCTGGAATACGGAACTTCCTTGTATTTTTGCGCGCAGATATGTATACGAGATGCCAGAAGAACTTCAATTGGAGGCGATGCGCACTGCTGCAGCCTACCTGATAGGCAAACATGATTTCAAAGCATTTACTTCCAATAAAAAGAGTAAGAAATCTACTGTGCGCACTATCAATACAGTGCAGATTGACAGGAATGGCAGTGAGGTCGTCATCACCTACAGTGGTGACGGCTTTCTATATCATATGGTGCGAATACTCACAGGAACTTTAATTGAGGTTGGATTGGGTCAGAGAGCTCCGGCATCTATGCAAGTGCTTCTCGAAAAAGATGCCACTAGAGATATGGCAGGTATGCTAGTTCCGGCAAAAGGACTGTGCTTGATGGAAGTGCAATACTAAATTTTTATATAGATAATTGGTAATAAGTTGAAAAAAAGATTATAATAGAAAAAATTTAGAAAATCTTTACAAATTCTCAACAATTTATTACAATAAAAGATATTTCAGCAAGTCGTAGGGAAACTAAAAATGATAGCAAGATACAAATTTGCAGCGAATGACAGAATGGAGGATTAAAAATGAGTGATATAGAAAAAAATGTAGAGACGGTTTCTACAGAGGAAAAAGAAGTCGTTTCAAGAAATTTTATTGAGCAGTTAATCGACAAAGACTTGGCAGAGGGCGTGTATGATACTGTGCACACACGTTTTCCACCAGAGCCAAACGGTTATTTGCATATTGGACATGCAAAGGCGATTCTTGTCAATTATGGGCTTGCAAAAGAATACGGTGGTAAGTTTAACATGCGTTTTGATGACACAAATCCGACTAAGGAAGACATAGAGTTTGTGGAATCTATCAAGGCAGATGTTGAGTGGCTTGGTGCAGATTGGGAAGACAGACTCTTTTTCGCATCAAATTATTTCGAACAAATGTACGAGTGTGCGGTAAAGTTGATTCGCAAGGGAAAAGCATATGTGTCTGACTTAACTGCAGAGCAGATTAAGGAATACAGGGGAACCTTTACAGAGCCAGGAAAAGAAGACCCTTCAAGTAGTCGCTCTATTGAAGAAAATTTGCGGCTTTTTGAGGAAATGAAAAACGGGAAGTATGCAGACGGCGAGAAGGTGCTTCGCGCGCGCATTGATATTACTTCTCCTAATCTAAATATGAGAGATCCTGTTTTATATCGCGTGGCACACATGACGCATCACAATACAGGCGATAAGTGGTGTATCTATCCAATGTATGATTTTGCACATCCAATTGAGGATGCGATTGAAGGCATTACCCACTCTATTTGTACGCTGGAATTTGAGGACCACAGACCACTTTATGACTGGGTGGTAAGGGAGTTGGAATATCCACATCCGCCAAGGCAGATAGAACAGGCAAAGCTATATCTAACGAATGTTGTAACTGGAAAGCGCTATATTAAAAAGCTTGTGCAGGAGGGGATTGTTGACGGCTGGGACGACCCACGACTTGTTTCCATTGCTGCATTGAAAAGACGTGGTTTTACGCCAGAGTCTATTCAAAAGTTTGTGGAGCTTTGTGGTGTTAGTAAGGCAAATTCTTCAACGGATTATGCAATGCTTGAGTATTGTATTCGCGAGGACTTAAAATTGAAAAAGTCAAGAATGATGGCGGCGCTTGATCCTGTAAAGCTTGTGATTGACAATTATCCTGAAGGGGAAGTGGAGTATCTTGAAATACCAAATAATCTTGAAAATGAGTCCCTCGGCTCTCGACAGGTTCCATTTTGTAGGGAACTATATATTGACAGAGAGGATTTTATGGAGGAGCCTCCAAAGAAGTATTTCCGTCTGTTTCCGGGAAATGAAGTGCGTTTAATGAGTGCATATTTTGTTAAGTGTGTCAGCTATGAAAAAGATGAAAACGGCAAAGTAACCGTTGTACATTGCACATATGACCCCGAGACAAAACAGGGCAGCGGCTTTACAGGCAGAAAAGTGAAGGGAACAATTCACTGGGTTCCAGCGCCTTATGCGGTGAAAGCAGAGGTTCGATTGTACGAAAATCTAATTGATGAGGAGAAAGGGGTATATAATGAGGATGGTTCGCTCAATCTCAATCCCAATTCTCTAACAGTGTTGAAAGCATGTTATGTAGAACCAGCACTAAAAGATGCAAAGCCATATGACAGTTTTCAATTTGTGAGACAGGGGTTCTTTAATGTAGATGCCAAAGATTCCAAACCAGATGCATTGGTATTTAATAGAATTGTATCATTGAAAAGTTCGTTTGTATTACCAAAATAAGAATATAATCAAAACTGTATAGTTAATGCGAAAGCAAAGTTTTTTATCTTGATTGACTAGAGTGCCCACAGAAGTGAGCAAATAGAAGTTAGTGTATCATTAGATAATTTGTAATCGCACTGAAAAACGCCTGCCTTTGGCGTTTTTCAGTATTTGAGCCACCGCTTGGCGGCAGAATGGAGATTAAAATGAGATATAAATGTCTTATATTAGACCATGATGATACAGTGGTGAACAGTACTGCAACAATACACCATCCAGCTTTTTTGGAGGCGCTAAAAATACTCAGACCAGGGGTGACAATTTCACTTGACGATTATTTTCGAGAGAATTTTGATCCAGGATTTATTTCATACTGTGTGGATAAACTTGGCATGACGGAACAGGAACTTGAAGTGGAAGTTGAATGTTGGCGAAATTACGTTTCAGGGCACACAGCACAAGCATATACTGGGATGAAGGAGATTATTGAACGCCAGAAGAAAGAGGGAGGAATTGTGTGTGTGATATCGCACTCTTATGATTTTAATATCCGAAGGGATTACGAGAAAAATTACCTTCCTTTACCAGATATGATTTTTGGCTGGGAGTGTTTGCCAGAGCAAAGAAAACCTAGTACATATGCGCTGGAGATGATTGCTCATAAATATCATTTAAAACCAGAAGAAATGGTTATGGTAGATGATTTAAAACCCGGATATGATATGGCGAAGGCCTATGGCGTACCATTTGTTGGCGCTGGCTGGGCGAATGATATTCCAGAGATTCGAGAATTTATGAAAAAAAACAGTGATGTTTATTTTACAAATGTGAAAGAATTAGAAAGTTTTTTATTTGAGTAATTTTTAATCTATTGAAAAATTTTGATATGCTTTTATCCCCGCGACAAATTTATCGTGGGGATTGTATCAGCCGTAAAGCGGCATATGTTACAATTGAAGTACATCAAATGCTACAAAGTAGGCATTTGAGCACTGATTCCAACACCATGCAGTAAGCATATGGTGTTTGTGTGAAATTAAAATTTCACCCATCCTGATTAGTACACCGCTAAAGCGGGTAGATGGGCGTTCGCGTGAAAAATAACTGATATATTTTCTTATGTATATGAATATCATAAGAAAATATATCAGCAAAATTATTGGGTGCCCAGTATAAGAGTAGAAAGAAAAAATATTCCTCTACTCGAATTGTTTTGTATCAGAATCGTCAAAAAATTCTTCAGAAGCTTCTTCAGAGTCAGAGGGTTCTGCATAGGTCATAGAAACAGATCCTGTCTGGATATTGTCAGAAACTGTTGTTTCAGAAGCTGGCACAGCAGACATATTTACTTGTGTGTAGACCGGTTCAACAGAGGGAGAAGTCATCTCACCGATGATTTCTTTTGCCTTGTCAATCTTTTCGGACACATTAAAGTGTTCAAGTTTTTCTTTTGTCTTATCGAGTGTTTCAATAACTTTCTCACCGATAATTTCCTTTGCATTGTCTATATCAATTGATACATATGGACGGTTTTTGCTGCCTGTGGAATTTACGGAGTCAGAGGAGAAATCTTCATCTTCAAGATCCTCATCAAAATCGTCAAAATCATCAAAATCATCAAGCTCATCTTCGGAAGCGTTTGTTCTCTTGCGAAGATAATAATAGGTTCCCGCAGCTGCAGCACCGGCGAGGGCACTGAATAAAACAAGTTTGCTAAATTTCTTAGCCATTTGTGGTTCTCCTTTCCTGTTGCAGTTGTATTTATAGTATTTCAAAGATAGTTCTATTTTAATACTATTTTATGGAAATGAAAAGAGAATATGTAAAATTTTTTGTGCATGTATCTCATTCCGTTACAAATATGTAAACTTCTGCTCATTTCGACTATATTTTTTGAAGACAAAGTTCGTGTGAAAAGAACTTTTAACTGCCTGTAGCAGTTTCCGCTCGCAACAAGGGTTGCTTTGCAGAAAAGCACTCAGTTTTACATCTAATTTGAAATTCCACGAAGCGGAATCATAAAAGGTTAAGGATATTTTTCACACAGGAAAAAACGCAAAGGACAGCGTTTTTCATTTCTATTTGAGTCGCCAAAAGGCGGCATGGGGGATTAAAATGAAAAAAGATTTAAAGAATGTTTTGGAAAGTCAAAATGTTCCTGAGTTCAACTTGGAGAGAACTAATACTAGTAGAAAAATATAGAACAAAAGTTTGATTTTGGTCTGTACTTTTTTTGACTTATATGTTATAATGAAAAACCAAATGATGGGATAATACTATTTGTAATGCTTGATATCATTACAAATATGAAGCCATGCCAAACCATTTCATGGTGTCAAAGTCACATATAATTTTTGGGTCACAAATTGGAGGTTTTCATATGTCAGAGTTTAAATTACATGCCCCATACCAGCCCACTGGCGACCAACCACAGGCGATCGAAGCTCTTGTAAAAGGTTTCAAGGAAGGCAATCAATTCCAGACGTTGTTAGGTGTCACAGGTTCTGGAAAGACTTTTACAATGGCAAATATTATACAAGCATTGCAAAAGCCAACTTTGGTAATTGCGCACAATAAGACCCTTGCCGGACAGCTCTATGGTGAGTTCAAAGAATTTTTCCCTGAAAATGCGGTAGAATATTTTGTGAGCTACTATGATTATTATCAGCCAGAGGCATATATTCCTTCTTCAGATACCTATATTGCAAAGGATTCTGCTGTGAATGATGAGATTGACAAGCTAAGGTTGTCAGCGACCGCATCTTTGACAGAGCGTCGTGATGTTGTGGTGGTAGCCAGTGTGTCTTGTATTTATGGTTTAGGAAGTCCAGATGAGTATCAAGGAATGATGCTTTCTTTGCGACCAGGTATGGCTAAAGATAGAGATGAAGTGATTCACGCCTTGATTGAGATGCAATATGACCGAAACGATATGGAACTTGACCGAGGACGTTTTCGCGTGCATGGTGATGTGGTAGATATTCATCCGGCGCAAGGCGGTGATTTTTTGATTCGCGTGGAATTTTTTGGAGATGAAATTGACCGTATTGCCGAGATAGACCCTGTGACAAACAAGGTTCATGTTACTTTGGAGCACACTACGATTTTTCCAGCGTCGCATTATGTTGTGGCACCTGAGCGAATTGCAAAAGCATGCGTGGACATTGAGGAAGAAATGAAAGAGCGCGTGCGTTATTTTAAGAGTGAGGACAAACTTTTAGAGGCACAGCGCATTGCGGAACGGACAAATTTTGATATTGAAATGCTTCGCGAGACGGGATTTTGCTCCGGCATTGAGAACTATTCTAGACATCTAAATGGTTCAATGGAAGGAGACCCGCCATATTGTCTAATAGATTTTTTTACAGAGGATTTTTTGATTATTATAGATGAGTCTCATATGACAATCCCACAAATTCGTGGGATGTATGCAGGGGATCGTTCGCGTAAAACAACACTTGTGGAGTATGGATTTCGACTGCCGTCAGCGCTTGACAATAGACCACTTCAATTTGAAGAATTTGAACAAAAAATAGATCAGATGCTCTTTGTATCAGCGACTCCAAATGAATATGAAAAACAACATGAGCTTTTGCGTGCTGAGCAGATTATTCGACCGACAGGATTATTGGACCCAGAGATTGAGATACACCCTGTAGAAGGGCAGATAGATGATTTAATTGCCAGAATCAATACGGAGACGGATAAGCACAATAAAGTGCTGGTAACTACTTTGACAAAGCGCATGGCAGAAGATTTGACCAAATATATGTCTGAAGTTGGGGTGCGTGTGAAATATTTGCACTCTGATATTGATACACTTGAGCGCGCGCAGATAATTCGCGATATGCGTCTTGATGTATTTGATGTGCTTGTCGGTATCAATCTTTTGCGTGAGGGACTTGACATTCCCGAGATATCACTTGTGGCGGTCTTGGATGCAGACAAGGAGGGATTTTTGCGCTCTGCAACATCCTTGATTCAGACGGTTGGTCGTGCTGCAAGAAATGCGGAAGGGCATGTGGTTATGTACGCTGATACGATTACGGATTCCATGCAGATGACATTAGATGAGACTGCTAGAAGGCGTGCTATTCAGCAGAAATATAATGAGGAACATGGTATTACGCCACAGACAATCAAGAAGGCAGTACGTGACCTAATTAGCATTTCAAAAGCAGTAGCAAAAGAAGAACAACAGTTTGAAAAAGATCCAGAATCGATGAATGAGAAAGAGCTTAAAAAACTTATTGAAACTGTGGAAAAAAATATGCGCAAGGCAGCGGCAGACCTTAATTTTGAGGCGGCGATGGAACTGCGTGACAAGATGATGGAACTCAAAAAACAGTTGTTGGATTTGACAAGTGGACTTTAAATATGCTAAAACGCTATATCGTTATAGAATAAAGTTTTATCTTAATCAAAAAAGACGATTATTTCTATAAAATGGTGAGAAAAATAAAATTTTGTTTTCACTGACAAAGACAAGCCTCTGGCAGGCGTGCGAATTGGTTTTATGTCAGCGAAGCGGACTCGTATGCCCTAGCAAGAATGCCGATGGCATTCTTGAATGACTCTATGAGATTACAATTCATAAATAGAAAGGTATGGTACAAAAATGGACAGAGAACAATTAAAGATACTGCCAAAGGGAGAGGTTATCAAGATTCGCGGTGCAAATGAACACAATCTGAAAAATATTGATCTGGATATTCCTAGAAACAAATTTGTTGTGTTGACAGGGCTGTCTGGATCTGGCAAATCTTCTCTTGCATTTGACACCATCTATGCGGAGGGACAAAGACGGTATATGGAATCTCTGTCTTCCTACGCCAGACAGTTTTTAGGGCAGATGGAAAAGCCAAATGTAGAGCGCATTGATGGATTGTCGCCCGCAATTTCCATTGACCAGAAATCCACAAATAGGAATCCGCGCTCGACTGTTGGCACTGTGACAGAAATTTATGACTATTTTAGACTTTTGTATGCGCGTATTGGAATACCACACTGTCCAAACTGTGGCAGAGAGATTAAACGTCAGACCGTTGACCAGATGGTTGACCAGATTATGGAGCTACCACAAGGTACAAAACTTCAACTTTTGGCGCCAGTAGTACGCGGCAGAAAAGGAGAACATACTAAAGTGCTTGACCGCGCAAAAAAAAGTGGCTATGTGCGTGTTCGCATTGATGGGAATTTGTATGATTTGTCCGAGGAAATTAAACTTGAAAAAAATATCAAACATAATATTGAGATAATTGTAGATAGAATCGCTGTAAAAGAAGGTGTTGAGCGAAGGTTGACAGATTCCATAGAGAATGTGATGACACTTTCAGAAGGGCTTTTGATGGTGGATGTGATTGATGGCGAGATGATGAATTTTTCTGATAGTTTTGCCTGCCCTGATTGTAACATTAGCATTGATGAGGTCGAACCAAGAAGCTTTTCTTTTAACAATCCATTTGGTGCTTGTCCAGAGTGTTTGGGACTTGGCTATAAGATGGAGTTTGATATGGATTTAATTGTACCAGACAAGAGTCTTAGCATTAACCAAGGGGCAATTGCTGTTATGGGGTGGCAGTCTTGTGCAGATAAAGGAAGTTTTACTAACGCGATTTTACAAGCTTTGTGCAAGGAGTATGATTTTTCTCTTGATACACCATTTGAGCTATTTCCAGACGAGATAAAAGATGTTTTGATAAATGGAACAAAAGGAAAACAAGTGACTGTATGTTACAAGGGACAACGCGGTGAAGGCATGTATCCCGTAGCCTTTGAAGGATTGCTAAAAAATGTGGAGCGCAGGTATAGAGAAACTGCGTCGGAGAGTATCAAACAGGAATATGAGACATTTATGCGTATTACGCCTTGTAAAGAGTGTGGGGGAAGGCGTTTGAAAAAGACCTCGCTTGCAGTGACGGTGTGCGACAAAAATATTTATGAAATTACCTCTATGTCCATCACAAATCTTTATAATTTTCTGGATACAATGCAGTTGACTCAACAGCAGCAGTTGATTGGAAAGCGCATTTTAAAAGAAATACGTGCGCGGGTAGGTTTTCTTGCCAGCGTCGGATTAGAATATTTATGTTTGTCAAGAGGAACTGCTTCTCTATCTGGTGGCGAGGCGCAACGCATTCGTTTGGCAACTCAGATAGGTTCTGGCTTAGTCGGTGTTTGTTATATTCTGGATGAGCCAAGTATTGGATTGCATCAACGAGACAATGATAAGTTACTTTCAGCGTTGCGCAATTTACAAGGACTTGGAAATACTCTGCTTGTTGTGGAGCATGACGAAGATACGATGTTGGCGGCAGACCATGTGATTGATATTGGCCCTGGCGCTGGAGAGCATGGTGGAGAAGTGGTTGCACAAGGAACGGCAGAAGAAATTATGCAGGTTCCAGAGTCTATAACAGGTCAATATTTAAGTGGAAAAATACAAATTCCTGTGCCAGAGTGCCGCAGAATCCCAACTGGTTGGCTTACAGTAAAAGGGGCAGCGGAGAACAATCTTAAAAATATTGATGTAAAGTTTCCACTTGGTGTATTTACTTGCGTGACAGGAGTATCTGGATCGGGAAAATCGTCTCTGGTAAACGAGATTTTATACAAGTATTTGGCGAAAAAACTCAACCGAGCACGTACAATAACAGGTAAATTTAAGAAGATAGATGGAGTGGAGCAGCTTGACAAAGTAATTGCAATTGACCAGTCGCCGATAGGTAGGACTCCACGCTCTAATCCGGCAACTTATACTGGAGTGTTTGACCAAATTAGGGATTTGTTTGCGTCGACTGTTGACGCAAAGGCAAAAGGGTATAGCAAGGGACGTTTTAGCTTTAATGTGAAAGGTGGGCGATGTGAGGCATGTGGCGGTGATGGCATCATTAAAATTGAGATGCACTTTTTACCAGATGTCTATGTGCCCTGTGAAGTCTGCCAGGGTAAACGCTACAACAGAGAGACTCTTGATGTTAAATATAAAGGCAAGAGCATTTATGACGTGTTGGATATGACTGTTGAGGAGGCAATGACATTTTTTGAGCCAGTTCCTTCTATCAAAAGAAAGATTGAAACCTTGTATGATGTGGGACTTTCCTATATTAAATTAGGACAACCTTCAACAACGCTCTCTGGTGGAGAGGCACAGCGCATTAAGCTCGCGACGGAGCTGAGTCGTAGAAGTACAGGAAAGACAATCTATATTTTGGATGAGCCAACAACTGGGCTTCATTTTGCAGACGTGCATAAATTAGTTGAGATTTTGCAACGTCTTGCGGAGGGTGGCAATACAATAATTGTCATTGAGCACAATTTAGACGTGATTAAGACCGCAGATTATATTATTGATATTGGACCAGAAGGCGGAGATGGCGGCGGCACCATAATTGCAGAAGGTACTCCAGAATATATCGCATCTTGCCCGCAATCCTACACAGGAATCTATGTAAAAAGGATGTTAGAGCGGGTAAAGAGGTAATATCACCCTTTAATTGTCAGTGCAGTTGCTATATTAATTATTGTGGTCAGTGTAATGATATAGAACTTCTTGTAATACGGGTGACTATTATCATTTTGTCACCCTGTATTTTGTATAGTCTATCCGCCATTTTGATAAAAGTTTTATGAATAGGGCAAGAACACCCGCGACTTTAGTCGTGGGATGAATTGCTCGCATA
>ERZ778503.255-NODE-255-length-45538-cov-6.296265_pt1 | contig 45538 bp, 40 predicted proteins | sample MGYA00510047_ERZ778503 | MGnify/ENA primary metagenome ERZ778503 (study PRJEB29527, sample SAMN07138965) | mouse gut metagenome | material: feces | host: mouse | place: China:Nanjing | collected 2016-01-25 ... | reverse complement strand
GCGGATTCTCGGGGAAGAGGTTGATGTGGTCGGTGATTATCATCACGTCGCCTACGCGGAATTCTTTGTTCATACCTCCGGCAGCGTTGGAAACGAAAAGTGTCTCGATGCCGAGTTCTTTCATTACGCGGACCGGGAATGTCACCTGTTTCATGTCGTATCCTTCGTAGTAGTGGAAGCGGCCTTGCATGGCCATGACGCGTTTTCCGCTCATAGAGCCGAAAATAAGATTGCCGCTGTGGCCTTCGACTGTCGAGATCGGGAAGTTCGGTATCTGGCTGTATGGGATGTATTGCTTGTCGGTTATATGGTCGACAAGGTTGCCGAGTCCGGTTCCGAGGATGATTGCGATGCGGGGCATCTCGCCCTTGATCTGGCCGCGCAGATATTCGGCGGTCTGTTTGATGGTTTCGAGCATGGTGTATGTTGTTATGTGGTTTAAGACATGATTGTCCTGTTCTCTAACGTTTTCGGACGCCGTACTGTTTTGGCGTCAGTTGATTTATCTGTTTGTCCGGGCCTGGCGCAACAGCTTTCCTATTGTCTGCTCGAGCGCTTCGGTCTGGGTGGGAGCGAAATCGACTTCGACCGGCAGATAGAACGTCGACGCTTTCAGCTCATAGGGGAAATAAGGGTTGTTGGCCAGACGCACGGCGTCTTTCTCGGTGGTGACAATGATGCGGTTGTTGCCTTTGAGATTGTTGTAGCGCCGTGTTATGTGTTCGATGTCTTTGCGGTTGAAGAAGTGGTGGTCGGGGAATATGTCGACTTTCACTACAGCGCTGAAGCTTTTGAGGTGGCGGACGAAAGGTCGCGGATTTCCGATTCCGGCCACCGCAAGAATACTGTCGGATTCCGAGAGCCAGTCGAGATAGGGTACCGTGCTCGCCACATCGGGGAACACGGGTTTCAGATGCTGATAGGCGAAGCGCGAGAAGTAAAGATGCTGGTAGGGGTATAGTCCGTAGTTTTTGATTTCGACACGGTAGTCGAGCGGACGCATCGCCTGAGGGCATTTGCTGACAATAAGTATGTCGGCGCGGTTGAGTCCGCGTGCCGATTCGCGCAGGCGGCCGTAAGGCAGTAGCTTGTCTGTATATACGGGTCTTTTGTATTCCGCGATGACGATCGCTATTGTCGGTTTGACATAGCGGTGCTGGAATGCGTCGTCGAGTATTATAAGATTGATTTTCGGATCAAGCTCAAGGAGGCGGCGTATGCCTTCGACTCGATTTTCACATACGGCTACAGAAATACGGTTGTTGAATTTGCGGAAAATCTGGTAGGCTTCATCGCCGATGTCGCGGGGAGAGTGGTTGCTGCCGGCCATTATGAAGCCTTTGGTACCGCGTTTGTAGCCGCGGCTCAGCACTCCTATGCGGTAGCGGTGGCATAAGGCCGATACGATGTACTCGACGTGCGGTGTCTTGCCCGTTCCGCCGGCCGAAAGGTTTCCGACGACGATTACAGGTACGTCGAATTCGACCTGGCGCAGTATGCCCCAGTCAAAGAATTTGTTGCGCAACCATGTCGCTGCTCCGTACAATTTGGAGCATGGCAGCAATACAGTTTTTGCGACAAGATTCTTTGTACTCATTCTTTGTGAGGCAAATTACGTCTGTTGGAGGATATCGTCGGCAGTTGATGTAATATTATTTATTAATGTTCGCGCGTGTGCGAAGACACGAGCCGGAATTTTCAGCGAATTTCGATAGGTTCCATCCGCGCCTGTATCGGAGCCATGGAACGTAGACGTCCGACATATAGAAGCATTTCCAGGGTTTCTTTGTCCAGTCCGTCTGTGGCTCCGGCTTTGGCTGCGCCGATGTTGCGGAACGCATCGGACTGAAGAAGCATCTCTTCCCAGAATTCGCGTTTGATGTCGGGGTATTGAACGTATGCGTTTCCGTCAAGACCGAGTTCTGCTGTCATTGCGTCGACGGTCTGTTTGAGTGTGGCTATGCCGTCGACAAGTCCGAGTTCGCGGGCGCTTGTGCCTACCCACACGCGTCCTTCGGCTATTTTCAGTACTTCTTCTATGTCAAGCCCGCGACCCGATGCCACGCGGCCTGTGAATGTACGGTATATTTCGTCGACGCTGCGTTGCATGGACTCCTGTTGGAAAGGTGTCATGGCTTTCATCACATCGGGGAATGCCGCGTTCTCGTTTGAGGCCACGCTGCCGAATGTGACACCAAGTTTGCCGGTGACAAGTCCCGAGAAATCGGGAATCATGCCGAATACTCCGATGGATCCGGTAAGGGTCGTGGCTTCTGCAAAAATTGAATCGGCTCCGCATGAGATGTAGTAACCGCCTGATGCAGCGTAGTCGCCCATGGAAACGTAGAGCGGTTTATCCTTGGATTTGAAATATTCGAGTGCTTCCCATATCTGTTCCGATGCGAATGCACTGCCGCCGGGAGAGTTTACACGCATCACCATGCCGCGGACATTGTCGTCGTCGGCAAGTTTGATTATCTGCTCGACGGTCTTGTTGCCGACTATGCCGCTTTCTCCGTTGTCGCTGATTTCGCCCAAAGCGTAGAGTACGGCCACATGATCTTTTCCGGAGTCGAAAGACATTGTTATGTCTGATGCCATATAGGACGACGGCGATACAAGCCTAAGATCGTCGTCGGCATCGACATCTGTCAGTCCGCGAAGGAAATCTTCCATTCCGCGGCGGTAGCACAGGCTGTCGGCGAGCCGGAGTTCAAGCATATCGGAGGCAGGACGTGTCATGATCATCTGCGATGCAAGAGCTTTGATGTCGGAATCCTTAAGTCCGCGTCCTTCGGCGATAGCTCCGCTCATATAGTTCCATATCGAATCTATATATACTTGTGTCTGCAGGCGGCTCTCGTCGCTCATGCTTGTCCGGAAATATGGTTCGACGGCGCTTTTGAAGGAACCGACTTTAAGAATCTGCATTTTCACACCGAGTTTGTCCATAAGGCCGGTGAAGAATGGGGTTTGTGTCGCGATACCGTGTATGTCGCATGCTCCGGCAGGGTTAAGGAAGATTGAATCGGCGCAGCTTGCGAGTATGTAATCGCCCTGAGTGTAGTTGTCGGCATAGGCATAGATCCATTTTCCGGATTCCTTGAAGCTCCGCAGGGCATCGACAAGTTCTTCTCGTGTCGCCATGCCCATTGCCGCACCGCGGCAGTCGAGGTATATGCCGTCGATGCGTTTGTCGTCGGAGGCTTTGCGGATTGCCTGCAGCATTTCGTCAAGAGTGGCGCTGCTTTCATCGCGGCTTTCACCTATCAGGTCAAACAGCGATGACGGCTGATAGCGTTCCAGGACGAAGCCTTTGAGTTGCAGATGCAGGATGCTGTTCTTCTTGATTTCCCCGCTGTCGGAGCTTGCGGCTGATACGCCTATAAGCATCAGGCCGCCAAAAATCACGAGTATGGTCGAAATCCAGATTCCGGCTATGGTGCCGAGCATGGATATGAAAAATCTTTTCAGCATTGTATCTTTTTTATAATTAGAGTTTTCATGTCAAAAAGCAGGGGAAAAGACATATTCCCGCATACTAATTATGCAAAGTTAGTGAACACCTTATTAATTTTAAGCTTTTAAGCACTATTTAACATTGACGGAGTCCGGCGTGCGCAAGCGTGGAAAAAATCCGTTCGCCACACGATTTTTCTATTACAAATTTTGCCCGGGAGATGAACTTTGACCGGTGGATGGTGTTATTATGGTAAATGCAAACTGAAACAAAAACATTACTACAATCATGATTTACGAACAGCCCAAACTCCCCTACGACAACGATGCTCTTGAACCGGCTATCAGCGCCAAGACCATCGAATTCCATTACGGAAAGCACGAGAAAACCTATATAGACAATCTCAATAAGTTGATCAAGGGAACCGAGTACGAGGATATGGAACTGGAGGAGATAATCGCACACTCCGAGGGCGCATTGTTCAACAATGCCTCGCAGGCCTGGAACCATATATTTTACTTTTTCTCATTCTCTCCTGAGGGCAGCCGCGAGCCTTCGGGCGATCTTCGTCATGCCATCGACCGCGACTTCGGCTCTTTCGACGCTTTCCGGGAGGCTTTTGTCGCTGCCGGAGTAGGCCTGTTCGGTTCCGGATGGGTGTGGCTTTCGCGCGATGAATCCGGCAAACTTTTCATAACCCAGGGGCCGAATGCGGGCAATCCCATTACATCGGGACTTACACCGCTGCTGACATTCGACGTCTGGGAACACGCATACTATCTCGACTATCAGAACCGTCGTGCCGATGCCCTGAACAAACTGTGGGACATCGTCGACTGGGACATTGTCGAAAGCAGATACTGACGAAGCTGCCTTTATGGAACAGCATAATTGATAAGCATAATGTGATGAATGGAAAGGGAGGAACCTGTGAAGGCTCCTCTTTTTCTTTTTTTGTATTCATCAAACTTTTAGTCGTTTAAAACAGTTTTAAATGTATCATAAGCTTATTAAGCGGCTTTTTTACCTTGAAAATCCAAAATTTATGAAACGTATTTCATTTATCATTCTTTCGCTTGTCGCGGCCGTGTTATTGTCGGGTTCTTTTCTGATGTCGTGCCGGCATGGCGTTGAAGTGACTGCGCAGAAGCCTGTCAGAGTCGAGGTAAGTGTGCCTGTATCTTCTGTAGCGGATGCTTCGCGGGTATATTCCGGTACGGTGGAGTCGGGTAGTACCACACTTGTAAGCTTTTCTGTTCCGGGCACGATCAGCCATGTTTATGTCGCTGAAGGACAGCGTGTGGCAAAAGGGCAGATAATTGCGCGTGTGAAGAGCGGAAGTCTTGAAAATGCTAATAATATAGCTCAGGCTACGCTTGAAGAAGCTACCGACGCCTACGGGCGTATGAAGAAACTGCATGACGCGGGTGCGTTGCCTGAAATAAAATGGGTTGCTGTGCAAAGTGAACTCAAGCAGGCTTCTAATGCTGCTGAAATAGCGGCCAGAGAGCTGTCGGACGCAACTATATATTCTCCTGTGTCGGGCGCTGTGTCGCGTAAGCTTGCTGAAGTCGGACAAAACGTCATGCCCGGGGTTCCGGTGGTGACTATTGTGAGCCTGGACGATATAAACATATCCATACCGGTGCCTGAGAATGAAATAGGGATGGTGGATGTCGGCGATGCGGTGACGGTGGAATTTACAGTTCCTGATACCGTGATTCTGGATGGTCGTGTGGATCGAAAATCGGTCGTGGCAGATCCTCTCACCCGAACTTATGCTGTAAAAATCGACATAGCGGATGCAGGGGGAAAGATTCTTCCGGGCATGACGGGAACGGTGAATATGCGCATGCCTGCAGAACGTGTGCGGAGTGTAGTGTTGCCTTCCCGTGCGGTGCTGCTTTCAGCCGACAATCGTAATTTCGTCTGGATTGTCCGTGATGGGAAGGCGGAACGGCGTTATGTCACCGTCGGCGGATTTGCCGATAGTGGCGCTGTGTCCCTTAGCGACGGTATCGCCGCAGGCGACAGTGTTATTGTAGCCGGCATGGGGAAGGTAAGCACCGGCACTCCTGTTGAAGTTATTATGGAAAACGCTAAACTGAAAGATCATGACGAGTCCCGATAATAAAAATAAGGCGCCGATCAAAGCTTCGCCTATCGTGGTCATGGGTGTGAAGTTCCGCAAAGAGATCATACTTCTTGCGGCGGTGCTGATAGCTTTCGGTATATATGCGCTGAAGGTTATGGACAAGAATGAATTTCCCGACTTCACCATCAGGGAGGGTGTGGTGGGGGCCATATATCCCGGCGCTACTGTGGAGCAGATAGAGGATGAGGTTCTCAAACCGATAGAGGATTATATATTTTCCTATAAGGAAGTCGATAAGACGAAGACCTACAGCCGGATTACGGCAGGTACCCTTATCGTGTTCGTCGAACTTGACGATAATGTGGAGAATACCACTTCTTTCTGGAATGAATTCAAGGCCGGCATGGATGGAGTCAGGCTGAAACTTCCGGCAGGTGTGGTAGGAGTGGAAACTCTGAGTAATTTCGGCGATACATCGGCATTGCTTATAACGATGCAGAGCGGGGAGAAAACCTACCGTGAGCTTGGCGAGTATATGGATAATCTCAAAGATCGCCTCCGTTCGATCGAAAGCGTAGGGACAATGCAGGTTTTCGGCAAGCAGAACGAGCAGATTTCCGTACGTTTTAATCCTGAAAAGTTGCAACACTATGCGCTGGACGAAAACACCGTGGCTGCGACTATGCTCGCGCAGGGCTTCAAGACCACGGGAGGCGAGTTGCGCAACGGCTTGTTTTCGATGCCTATAGTCGTGGAGAAAGCTATTGGCTCAGTCAAGGATGTCAGTGACATGATAGTGTTGTCGACCCCTGAGGGTTCTGTTGTCCGTCTGGGGGATATCGCCGATGTAAAAAGAGAATATCCGGAAGCGCAGAGCTACATAACGAATAATTTCGAGAAATGTATATTGCTCAGTGTGCAGATGAAACCGGGTCATAACATAGTGGATATGGGCGGTGAGGTCGACAGGCAGCTTGAGGAATTCAAAAAAGAGATTCCGGAAGAGGTGACGCTGTTCAAGATTACCGATCAGCCTGTGGTTGTGAACAGTTCGGTTACTTATTTCCTTGTCGAGCTTATAATAGCTATTATCGCTGTCGTTTTCGTCATAATGCTGCTTTTGCCGCTAAAGGTGGCTTTGATAGCGGCGTCGACGATTCCTGTAGCCATATTCATATCGCTTGGCCTTTTCTATGCTTTCGACATTGAACTGAATACTGTCACGCTTGCATGTCTTATCGTGTCGCTCGGGATGATAGTCGATAATTCCGTTGTCATCATAGATGATTATGTGGAGCTGATATCGGAAGGCGTTGACCGGATGTCGGCGACACTGAGAGCCGGTACTGAATTTTTCAAAGCCATCTTTTCGGCAACTCTGGCTATATCGGTCACCTTTTTCCCGTTTTTGCTGACAGTGACAGGCATGTTTCGCGACTTCCTTACAGATTTCCCTTGGGGCATGACGATAATCCTGTTCGTGTCTTTGCTGGTTGCCGAACTCCTGGTGCCGTATCTGCAATATGTGCTTATAAAAGAACCTATATATAAACTACAGCAGGAAGCGGTGGCTTCGGGCAAGAAAAAATTCAGTTTTTTCGTGTCGATGCAGAAAGTGTATGATCGTGTGATCGCTTTTTGTTTCAATTGGCCGAAAACCACAATCGCGTTCGGAATCGTCAGCGTGATTGCCGGAACTTGGATTTTTGTTTCGAGGCCGTTCCAGCTGATGCCTATTGCCGAACGAAATCAGTTTGCCGTGGAGATTTTCATGCCGTCCGGAACTTCGGTGGAGCGTACCACACAAGTGGCCGATTCTCTTGAACGCATACTTTCCAAAGATGACAGGATTGTTTCGATCGCATCTTTCCACGGTTGTGCGTCGCCGCGTTTTCAGGCTACTTATGCACCTCAGGTTGGAGGATCGAATTTTGCCCAGTTCATAGTCAATACAAAAAGCAACGAAGCCACTATCGAAGTCCTTGACGAATATACAGGCCGATATGAGGCGGCTTTTCCCGATGCTTTTGTTCGCTTCAAGCAATTGAGCTATTCGAATGCGGCTTATCCGGTAGAGGTAAGACTGACAGGCAGGAATATGGCTGAGATTGAGGCTGTGGCGGATACGTTTCTCAGCGTGATGCGCGGGGTGCCGGGACTGAGGTCGGTGCGTTCGTCGCTCGACAATCCGCTGGCATCGGTGATTGTGGCTCCGGAACGTACGGCGGCATCGCGTCTTGGCCTGAACAGCCTGATACTTGAATCGGAACTTGTCCTTAGATATTCGACCGGGCTGCCTCTGGCTACTCTCTGGGAGGGCGACTATGCCCTTCCGGTGGTATTGAAGACTGCTTCGGCCGACACTGCATCGATATCCGGGCTTGAAGAAGAACCCGTCGGATTGACGGGCGTTACAAGCGTGCCTTTGCGCCAGATCGCCGGATTGCGTCCCGAATGGCATCCCGGCATGTTGCAGCATCGCAACGGTATACCTGAAATTTCTCTTATAGCCGAGGTAGAAAGAAATGTGAACGTGATCGACCGTACGGAGAAACTTATGGAACGGCTTGACAAAATCGAGATTCCTGACAGTGTGACTGTGAAACGTGGCGGAGAATGGGATACGTCGATGAGCATTCTTCCGCAGATTCTGTCGGCACTGGCGATGGCGGTTGCTATCATATTCTTTATAATACTTTTCCATTATTCGCAGATCGATACGGCCACCCTTATGCTGTTGTGCCTGACGCTTAGTATCCCCGGAGCCGGAATCGGAATGTGGCTTCAGGGCACGGTATTGTCGCTGACATGTGTTCTCGGCATAGTGTCGCTGATGGGCATACTTGTCCGTAACGCAATCGTGCTACTCGATTATGCCGAGGAACTCCGCAACCAGGGACAATCGCTGAAAGATGCCGTATTCAACGCCTCACGACGCAGGATGCGCCCGATATTCCTTACATCGGCCGCCGCGACAATGGGTGTGCTTCCTATGGTAATCGGCAACAGTGCCCTATGGCAGCCTATGGGTGTGGTGATTTTCTATGGCACTCCCATCACTATGATATTTATACTGACAGTTATTCCTGTCGCGTACTGGATGATGAAGTCACGCGCAAAGGATGCTGACAAGCCTTTGAAAGAACCTCTTGAAACACATCTGGTATGAAAAAGATTATATTGTCCGTAGTATTGTTCATGTCGTTCGTAACGGCCGTAGCACAGATTTCAGAGCCGGTGTTGCGCGACACATTGCTGACTGTGGAAGAGTGTGCGGCTATGGCCATGGCCAATAATGCTTCTGTCCGTAATGCGGCCAGAACGGTGGAATCGGCACGTGAAACGCGTCGCGAGGCTTTTACCGGATATTTCCCGCAGGTTTCGGCGTCGGCTGCTGCCTTCCGTACCCATAACGACGTGTTGGAGTATGACTTTTTCAATCTTGTAACACTTGGAATCATCAACCGCGGGAAAATGGCGGGTGTACAGGCATTGCAGCCTCTATTCATGGGCGGGCGTATTGTCAACGGCAACAAGCTTGCCGGAGTGGGCGAAGCTGTTGCCGAACTTCAGAGCCGCCAGACCGGCGACAAGGTAAGGCTGACGGCACGCACGTATTACTGGAAACTGGTGGCTCTAAATGCCGCGCGCAGCACTCTTGAAAAAGCTCTTCAGACTTTGGATTCTCTCGACAGTCAGGTTCTTGCAGCTGTCGATGCCGGTATAGTCACACGAAACGATCTCTTGAAAGTGCAGCTGAAACGCAATCAGTATCGTGCCGATATGGTGGACCTGACAAACGGAATAGAGCTTTTTTCAATTCTTTTGGGGCAATATATAGGTCTGGACAGTGACATAAGGCCTAAAGTAGAGGCTGTGATTCCTGATACAATGCCTGCGATGCCCGACGGTCTGTTTGTGCTTCCTGCCGATGCCGTATCGGAAACTGCCGATTATCAGCTGTTGGGCAAAAATCTGGAGGCGAAGAAGCTCGAGAAGCGCATCGAGGTCGGAAAGAATCTGCCTACGGTAGCTTTCGGCGCGGGATGGTTCTATCACGATGTGCTCGGACAGGATCATAATTTCGGAGCTGTGATGCTTGCCGTCAATGTGCCGCTTTCCGGTTGGTGGGGCGGCTCACATGCCATTCGTAAAAAGAAACTTGCCGTAGAGATGGCGCAGACCGAATTCAATGATCTGACTCAGAAACTTGAAATAGAAATGCGCGACAAATGGAATAATCTTACTGCCGCTCATCGCAAGATGGCCATAGCCCGTGAAGCGATAGGGCAGAGCGCCGAGAATCTGAAACTGAACAGAGCTTATTATGACGCCGGAATGTGTACGGTCACCGATATGCTTGATGCCGAGGCGTTGAACCGACAGGCAATCGACGACTATACTGCCGCTTACGGAGCTTTCCGTGTGGCCGTGGATGAATACCTGAATGCCACGGGGCGCTCTGATCTAAGCGGTAATTTCTGAAATTTATTTCGGTAATCGCTAAAATACGGTGTTATATCCTTTTGTTATGAGTCCTTTGCATGGATTGTCTGCAAAAAAGATAAGAGAATCCGAAATATAATCCTGTCGTTTCGCTTTATGAAGCTGTGAATGCCTAAATTTGCACAGGATTAAAAAATTTGATTGTAATAGGAATGACAGAACAAAGGATTGTCGGCCGTTTTGCCCCGTCGCCTACAGGTCGTATGCACTTGGGAAATGTGTTTGCAGCCGTGATGTCGTGGTTGTCGGTGCGCAGCCGTCGCGGACGTTGGATTCTTCGTATCGAGGATCTCGACCCGCAACGTTCGCGGCCTGAGTATGCCCGTATGATAGAGGACGATCTCGATTGGCTCGGACTCGACTGGGACGAGGGCGGCACTGAAGATCGCGGAGCCTGCGGACCGTATAGCCAGAGCCGTCGGGGCGATATATATGCCGACATGCTCGAGCGAGTTATCGCCACAGGCTATACATATCCGTGCACATGCACTCGTGCCGATATAATGGCCACACAGGCGCCGCATCAGTCCGACGGACGGGTGATCTACGGAGGCCGTTGCCGCCCCTTGTCGTTGCCTGCATTTCCGGATGTTAAAACAGGAACTAAGGCGGCGACACGCCTCTATGTTCCCGACAGGCAGATTACATTTACCGACCGTCTTTTCGGCAAAAGGTCTTTTAATCTTGCGGCAGAATGCGGCGATTTTATTCTGCGGCGTGCCGACGGGGCGTGGGCTTATCAGCTTGCCGTGGTGGTCGACGATGCCATGATGGGAGTCACGGAGGTTGTCCGCGGCAGCGATCTGCTGCTCTCGGCCGCACAGCAGATATACCTCTACGGTCTGCTCGGTTTTCCCGCGCCTGAATTTGCTCATCTCCCGCTGATATGCAATGGCGATGGTCGCCGTTTGTCGAAACGCGACGCATCGCTGGCTATGGATCAGCTGAGAAAGAAATACAGTGCCGCAGAAATTATCGGCATAGTAGGGTATCTGGCCGGTCTGCTGCCGGCTCCCGAATCTTGCAGAGCGGAAGACCTTGCCGCTGCTTTCAGCTGGGAGCGTGTGAAAGTCCCTTCCGACGGAATTATTGTCCTTGACGGCGGGATTTGAGGACTTTTTCAAGAATGTGCATGAACTGATAGTTCTTCAGTCCCCATTGCGGTTCTATCAGCATGTCGGGTGGCGCCTGGGCCACGAAGCGCTCTATGGCTATGTCGGGGCGCAGTGTGTCGATTATGTCGGCGCACAGTCCGGCATAATCCTCAGGAGTGAATGTCTGGATATCATTAAACTCGCCGCGTGCGCGTGCGGCAGCCAGAGGTGTGTCGCGTAGAATCTGCAGCTGATGGAATTTTACAGTTTTTACCGGCAGGGCGTTGACACGGCGCACGCTTTCAAGCATCATCTCGCGGTCTTCTCCGGGAAGACCCAGAATAAAGTGCAGGCCTACGGGAAATCCGGCGTCGCTTGTCCGCCGTACGGCATCGCATGTCGTTGCCCAGTCATGGCATCGGTTTATGCGGCGCAGTGTTATGTCGTGTGAGCTTTCGGCGCCGAATTCAATGAAAATCCTGCTTCCGCTCTCGTCGCGCAACTTGGATAGCCTGTCGAGAAGTGCGTCCGGCATACAGTCGGGACGTGTCCCTATTATTATCCCGACAATATCGGGCTGGGCGATAGCCGTACGGTACAGTTCCAGCAGATATGGAAGCGGTGCATGTGTCGATGTGTATGACTGAAAATAGGCCAGATAGCGCATCTGCGGGTATTTGCGGCTGAAAAACTCTTTTCCGCGGGCGATTTGTTCGTCGACGGGAAGCGCGTGTTTTTGCCAGTCGGGGCTGAAAGCCTTGTTGTTGCAGTATATACAGCCGCCGTGGCCGGTGGTGCCGTCGCGGTTGGGGCATCCCATGGCGGCGTCGACGGATATTTTCTGTACCTTGCCTTCGAAGTACGATGCAAGAAAATCGGCGTAGTCGCGGAAATACGGGTTCATCAGATGCGAGAGCAGCGGTTTAGAAGGATAGCGTCGAAAATGCTTATCGCCGCCATTGCCTCGACTACGGGTACGGCGCGGGGCACGACGCAACAGTCATGGCGACCGCCGCAGTCGAGTGTTATAGTCCGGCCGTCGGAAGCCAGTGCACCTTCAACCGGACGCATCAGGGTAGGAACAGGTTTGAATGCCACGCGCAGAACGATGTCCGCTCCGTTGCTGATGCCGCCTTGTATTCCGCCGGAATGATTTGTTGCGAACGATGGTTTTCCGTCCGCACCGGCGGCTGTGAAAGCGTCGTTCATTTCCGAGCCGCGGGCTGCAGTTGCGGCGAAACCGTCGCCGAATTCCACGCCTTTGACGGCATTTATGCTGAGCATTGCGGCTCCGAGCATTGCATGGAGCTTGTCGCCTACCGGTTCACCAAGCCCGGCTGGTACACCGCGGATCACGCATGTGACCGTTCCGCCGAGAGTGTCGCCTTCGCCTCGTACTTTTTTTATTTCTTCGGCCATTTTTTCGGCCGCATTATAGTCGGGGCAGCGCACAGGATTGGTTTCGATGCCGGCGGGGTCGACCTGCGATGCTTGTATTGCACATTCTATCCCGCCGATCGACGAAGTGTATGCGAACACTTCAATCCCCATGTCGTTAAGGGCTTTGAGGCAGATAGCTCCGGCTACGACGCGACATGCCGTTTCGCGGGCCGACGCACGGCCTCCTCCGCGGTGGTCGCGGTGCCCGTATTTGGCCATGTATGTATAGTCGGCATGTGACGGACGGCATACGTCGCGCAATTTGTCGTAGTCGGCCGGCCGTGACGATGTGTTAGGAATCACGAAGCCTATAGGCGTGCCGAGGGTGCGTCCCTCGAAGATTCCGCTCAGCAGTTCGACTCGGTCGGACTCGGCGCGGGATGTGGTGATTGACGATTGGCCCGGACGTCGGCGGTCGAGGCGTTTTTGTATGAAGTCGCGGTCGATGACTATGCCGGCGGGGACGCCGTCGAGCACTCCGCCTATTGCCGGACCGTGGCTTTCGCCGAAAGTGGTCAGGCGCAATATATGTCCGAAACTGTTCATTTCACAAGGTCGGCAGTCGACGCACCGGTAAAGGCTATCAGGTCGGATGGATTGATTTTCAGCTGAAGACCGCGCACACCGGCACTGACAAATATATGATCGAAGTCGGTGGCCGTGCGGTGGAAGAATGTCGGGAACGGTTTCTTCATTCCTATCGGTGAGCAACCGCCGCGGATATAACCTGTAAGCGGCAACAGTTCCTTCATGGGAATCAGTTCGGCTTTTTTCGCTCCGGCTGTGGAGGCGGCTTTTTTCAGATCCACTTCGCAGTCGCCCGGAACAACGCATACAAAATGTCCGGCACCGCCTGTTCCTTCAAGCACGAGAGTCTTGAATACACGGCGGATGTCCTCGCCAAGCTCTTCGGCCACGTGATCGGCCGCGAGGTTCGATTCGTCGACAGTGTAGGGGATAAGCTCGAAAGAAATGCCGGCATGTTCAAGCAGGCGCGCGGCGTTGGTCTTTGTCGTGTTTCGTGCTGCTTTAGCCATGGTGGACGCTTGTCATTCTTCTGTCATAAGGAAACGTTCGGTGTCGAGCGCCGCACGGCATCCCATTCCTGCCGCCGAGATGGCTTGCTGGTAGACGGGATCGGCTACGTCGCCGGCAGCGAACACGCCGTCGATATTGGTGGCTGTCGAGCCGGGTCTTACTTTGACGTAGCCTTGCTCGTCGAGGTCTATCTTGCCGGCGAATACGGAAGTGTTGGGCTGGTGGCCTATAGCCAGGAAAAATCCGTCGATGGCTATGTCGTAGCGGTTTTCATTCTCTGTTCCGCGATTTGTGACCACTGTCGCGCCTTCAAGCACATCCGTACCCGTAAGAGCCACTGTCTGCGTATTGTAAAGTACCTCGATATTTGGATGTTCCGCTACGCGGCGTTGCATGACTTTGGAAGCGCGGAGCACATCGCGGCGTACGATCATGTAGACTTTCGAGGCAAGGTTGGCGAGGTAGAGGGCTTCCTCGCAGGCCGTGTCACCTCCTCCTACGACGGCCACAGGGCGTTTCCGGAAGAAGAAACCGTCGCATGTGGCGCATGCCGACACGCCGACACCCATGAACCTCTGTTCGTCGGGAAGACCGAGATAGCGGGCCGATGCGCCTGTGCTTATTATTACGGTTTCAGCTATTACCGTGTCGCGTCCTCCGTCGACTTCGAGTGTGAATGGCCGTTTGCTGAAATCGACCGATGTTACGCGGCCGCTGATGATACGTGCGCCGAAACGCAATGCCTGCGCGCGCATGTCCTCCATCATCTTCGGGCCTGCGACGCCTTCGAAATAGCCGGGGAAATTTTCGACTTCGGTGGTAGTGATAAGCTGTCCGCCGGGTTGTGGCCCTTCGATTATAACGGGTTCCAGATTGGCTCGGGAGGTATATATGGCGGCTGTGAAACCGGCAGGGCCGGAGCCGATTATTGCGCATTTTGTCTTTATTTCGCTCATTGGGATATCAGTTGTGGTTGGTTATCTTAAATCTATGATTTCGTTTGCAGGGAATTTTTTGCTGTCGTAGCGGAATGCCGAGATATCCTGCTTTTTAGTGTGCGTGCATTTTTCGACCGATGCACGCATCGCACTGCCGTTTGTGAATGTGACTTCGGCGGCGGAAGGCAGTCCGGTTTTTGGATCGAAACTGAGTACTGCGCGTTTTATCGAAGCTGTGCGGTTCGATTCCAGCGGTGTCAGCTCCACCCGTTCGAAGCCGTTGCGGTCTTCAAGCCGGCGTGCCTTGTATTTGCTTGAATAGTATCGGACTATGCTGAACGGGTTCGATTCCATAAGTTCTGCCGTCGTAGGTTCTGTTATGCTGACCTCTCTGCTCTCGTTGAGCATTGTCCATTGGGTCTTGCCGTCGAACCAGACGTTGACCATCGGCGATGTCATGGCAAAGGCACCCTTAGCCATAAGCAGTTTCGATTTCAGCGGACTGTCCTGTGCCATTATGTAGAAATCAATGTCGAGAGCCGGAGCAGTATCGAACGCTGCGGCCGCACGGTTCATGATTTTGTCGGCGCTTGCCTTGGCCTGAGGTCTGGCGGCGTCAGTAGAAATTGCAGCCGGCAGCATTGCGGCCAGCGCCAGTAAAAGCGCTGTCGCAAATCGGGTGTTGATGGTGATGAATCTATGTTTCATGATAGTTAAACGTCCGTACGGTGCCACGTGTTCGAATAGTCGGTTTGGGATTATCTTTCTGCCAGAAGGCGGTTCACTTCGTCGAGGGTCATAAGCACCGGGCGCGGTTTCACTCCTTCCTGTGCGCCGACAACGCCCATGTCGTAGAGTTGGTCCATGATACGCCCCGCCTTGTTGAAGCCTATTGAGAACTTTCGTTGCAGCATCGATGTCGAGGCTACGTTCTGTGTAGCCACGAAGCGGGCTATCTGATTGAATTCGTTCTCGCCGGCCGAGAGGCTTACGGGACCTCCGTCGCCGCCCTCGGCTGTCTGCGGTTCAGGCAGGAAATAGGGTGATGGATATCCGATCTGGCTGTCGATATGCTCCACAAGAGCTTCGACTTCCTCGGTGTCGATGAATGCGCATTGCACGCGGTCCATGGTGCCGTTGATGGAGAACAGCATGTCGCCGCGACCGATAAGCCTGTCGGCACCTCGGCGGTCGATGATGGTCATCGAGTCGACACGCTGCGACACGCGGAAAGCGATGCGTGCCGGGAAGTTGTTCTTTATCATTCCGCTGATGACGTCGGTCGACGGGCGCTGTGTGGCTATGATCATGTGCATGCCGACCGCACGCGCTTTCTGGGCGATACGTGCTATAGGGGTGGTGATGTCTTTGCCTGCTGTCATAAGAAGGTCGGCGAACTCGTCGACTATCATGACTATGTAAGGCATGTATCGGTGTCCTTGTTCGGGATTGAGGCGGCGTTGGGTGAATTTGCGGTTGTATTCGTCGAGCGATCGTACGCTTGCCTCCGACAGCAGTTTGTATCGGTTGTCCATCTCGACGCACAGCGAGTTGAGCACGTTGACCACCTTTGCCGAGTCGGTGATGATGGCTTGGTCGTCGTCGGGCAACTGGGCGAGATAGTGCCGTGCTATACGTTTGTAAAGACTGAACTCGACGGTTTTCGGGTCGATAAGCACGAATTTCAGTTCAGAAGGATGTTTGGTGTATAGCAGTGATGCTATTATACAGTTCAGCCCCACTGATTTACCCATGCCGGTGGCGCCGGCCACAAGCAGATGGGGCATCTTGGCAAGGTCGACAATGAATGTGTCGTTGGAAATCGTGGCGCCGAGAGCCAGAGGCAGTGCCATTTTGCGGCAGTTGGCGAAGGCCTGCGACTCGAATACCGAGCGTATCGATACGGTGACGGGTTTTTTGTTCGGTACCTCCAGTCCGATTGTTCCCTGACCGGGTATTGGCGCTATTATTCGTATTCCCAAGGCGGCGAGATTGAGGGCAAGGTCGTCTTCAAGGCTTTTGATGCGTGATATTCGCACACCCTCGGCCGGAACTATCTCGTAGAGGGTGACTGTCGGGCCTATGGTGGCCTTGATATGCGAAATTTCAATTTTGAAACTCCTCAGCGCGTTTATTATCAGCTGCTTGTTGTTCTCCTGCTCCTCCTGGTCGATTATCATGTCCTTAGGACGGTCGATCAATAGCTCGGGAGTCGGCATGCGGTAGCCGGCAAGTTCCGCGCGGTGGTCGAAAGGTTGGTCAAGACCTATGTGGGAGCCGGCGCTTATTGTGCTCTCTCCAGGCAGGCCCGAAGGGCTTGCGGCACGGTTCTCGTCGGGATTGTTGTTTACGACGATTTCAAGCTCCGGTTCTTTTGCCGGAGTGTTTGTCGTGTTTGTAGCCGGTTCGGTCGCTTCCTGTTTTTTCTCTTCCTGCGGGAGTGTTATGTTTTCGGTCTTGGGTTTTGACGTGATTTCGTTTTCCGCATCGTTGTCAGTTTCCTCGTCGGCGAAAGCGTCGATGTCGAAACCTTTGAGCGTACCCGGATCGGCAGGCCGCGACAGTACTTCCGCTTTTTTGACTTCTTCGGATTCAGTTACGCTTTCAGTTTCTTCGGCGGAATCTTCCTCTGGAGTGTCGAACCCGTCTATGTCTACCGCTTCGGCATTTTCCGCGGCATTGGCGGCAGCAGTCCTGCGGTTGAATCTGAGGTTACGGGCTGCAGCCACAAGTCTGGCGAGAGGATGCAGATAGATGGCAATGAGTATGCCGGCGAGCGCCACACTTACGCAGTAGGCTCCGAGAGCATCGGAGTAGACGTGTAGCAGACGGTTGATATGGTAGCCGTGGTTTCCTCCGAGATGAAACAGTGATTCGGTGTTGTATGACAGCAGACCGGTGATGACCGACAGGGCAGTGGCTGTGAAAAGGCACTTGAACGATAATGACCAGAAATGGCATTTTTTTACACGCATCATCGCCAGACCGAGCAGGAACAGATAGATTGCTATGACAAACGAACCAGTGCCGAGAGTGTCGACAAGCAGGAATTCCGCAAGTTTTGCTCCTGCGATTCCGCCTGCTGTTTCTACGCTGTCGCCGGCTGCCACGATTTCGCCGATGCTGCGGTTGTGGATTGTGCTTTGGTCGGCACTTCCGTTCATTATGAAAGATATGGAAGAGGCTACCATCAGCACGGCAGTCAGGCAAGAGATTATGCCTGCGGCAAGATGCGTGCGCTTATCAGTAAAGAAAGCCACGAAAGAGCTGTTTCCTCTGCGCCGGTGCTTTTTGGAGCCTGATCTGGCCGAAGTTGTGTTGGCTGTGTTGCGCGACGGCCTTGCCGGACCGTTTCCGTCCGGACGCGGAACATTCCCGTTGCGCCCCGACGGGCGGTCGGAAGCCGTACGACGGCCGGTAAGAGCTACTTCGGTATCGTAATCGTCGATGCGTATCTGTTTGTTGTTCTTTGTGGGCATTCCTGTTTAATTTATATTCCGAAGGCGGCTGATGGCGGCAATCGGGTCGTCGGCGCCGAATACGGCGCTTCCTGCGACCAGAACGTCGGCGCCGGCGGCTGCGGCTTCCGGAGCTGTGGCGAAATTGATTCCGCCGTCGATTTCTATCAGAGCATTTGAGCCGCTGCGCTCTATAAGTTCCCGCAGCCTGCGTGTTTTCTCTAATGTGTTTGCAATGAATTTCTGGCCTCCGAATCCCGGATCGACACTCATCAGGAGCACCATGTCGAGATCGGTGATGATATCCTCGAGCGTACTGACAGGGGTTGACGGGTTAAGCGTGACAGCCGCTTTCATGCCGGCCTGATGTATTGCCTCGACAGTGCGGTGCAGATGTGTGCAGGCTTCCTGATGTACGTTCATCATCATTGCACCGCAGTCGCGCACGCGGCTGATGTAGCGAGCCGGATCGACTGTCATCAGATGCACGTCGAGAGGCATATCGGTCATCCGTCCCACGGCTTCTATCACGGGAAAGCCGAATGATATATTGGGTACGAATACACCGTCCATCACGTCGCAGTGTATCCACTGCGCTTCGCTTTGCTCAAGCATGCGTATGTCGCGCCCGAGATTGCAGAAGTCTGCGGCAAGTATCGATGGTGATATTATCATTTCGCATCTCCTTTCTTCCTGCCGCCGCGCATGGCGTGGTATGTGATGTACAGCACACACAGCACAAACAGACCGATGCCGGCCAGAGTGAGATAGCCGTTGTATTTCTCCACGGCTGCGAAGAGATCATCGTAGCTGACGGTGTGGGCAAGCCACACGCCCATGCCGGCAAGTATTGCGTTCCAGACCATTGCGCCCAGAGATGTGAAGATCATGAATATCCAGATATTCATTCTGGCCAGACCGGCAGGAATGGATATAAGCTGGCGTATGGCCGGAATAAGGCGGCCGATGAATGTCGATACGGCTCCGTGACGGTCGAAGTATGCTTCGGCTTTTTCCACCTTCTCGCGGTCGATCAGCAAGGCATGGCCTAAGCGCGAGTCGGCGAATTTATATACTATGGGGCGGCCGATAAGCATCGACAGGAAATAATTTACCAATGCACCGACAAGAGCGCCTGCGGTAGCTACCGCCACAATGGCAACTACGTTCATGTCGCCGCGTGCTGCGGCAAGGTATGCGGCCGGCGGCACTACCACCTCCGACGGAAAAGGAATGAATGAACTTTCAATTACCATGAACACAAACACAAAAAGGTAGTTTGCGTTCTCGACGAACCATTGGAAGAATTGTGATGCGTCGAAGAGGGATAACGGCAGGAATAAGATGTCTGTCATTTTTTATCAGTGTTGTTTTTGTAGTTTCGCTTATTGCGGTTTTCCCGTTTTTTGTGATTAGCTGATGCAAATTTAGTCAATATAATCCGTAGATGCTTTAAAAAACAGGCGAATTATTTATCATTATACATTATTTGCTAGCCTGTGTGTTGTTCAGTCGATGTCAGTGTCGTCGGTGCTGTCGGTTTCGGCCTCTATGGTGGAGTGGGTGATGCCCAGAGGAGCGACGCGGCTGCGTACTTCGCGGATCACACTGTCGACATCTCCTGCATCGGCCACAACCACATGTACTGTCATCGCCGCTTCTGTGGTGCTCAAGGCCCAGATATGCAGATGGTGGAGGCTTACGACTCCGGGTACGGAATTTATGCACTCTTTGATTTTGTCGACATGGACGTCGCGCGGCACTCCGTCGAAAATCAGCCGCAGACTGTCGCGCAGGAGTGAATACGAGCTTATTGCGATGGTCAGGGCTATGGCTATACCGATTATGGGGTCGATGATGTTGAGTCCGGTGTGTGCTATGATGATTCCTGAAATCACGACTCCTACCGATACGGCTGTGTCTGAAATCATGTGCAGGTAAGCGCCTTTCGCATTCAGGTCGCGATGGCTGTCGCGCATCAGCAGCCATGCCGTCAGTCCGTTGATTATAACGCCTGTGCCGGCTACCCATGCCACCACATCGCCGCGTATGTCGGCCGGATGTATAAGTTTGCCTATACTTTCCACAAGGATAAAAATCACGGCCACATAGAGTATTATCGCGTTTGCCACGGAGGCGTTGACTGTGGCTTTCTTGAAGCCGTAGGTGAAATTCTGCGTCGGCTTCCTGTGGGCGGCTTTAAGCGCCAGCAGCGATATGACGAGCGACGCGACGTCGCTCAGGTTATGGCCGGCGTCCGACAGCAGACCCATCGACGATGTAGTGAACCCGAAAATGCTTTCGATTACAACATAGATTGTATTGAGCCAGATACCTATGAGCAGAGTACGGCCAAGACGTTTTTCGCTGCATGAATGTGGGCTGATATTATGGCTGTGGGAATGGTGGTGAGGCATTGCGTTTTGCTTTTTACATTTTATAACAAACGCTGCCAGCCTGATGTTTATTGTCCGTTGCGGTCTTCTTTTGTCCAAACTTTTGTATCTTTGCGCTTGTTCTGATGTCAGTAATGACAGGAATATTGTTCTTGTAAATCCTACCGACCTGTAACCATACATATTATGTTCCGAATGCAGTTTATCGCCGCCGCTGTGGCGCTTATCTTTTCTGTAGCTTCATTTCCGCTGTTTGCAGCCGATCCGATGCTGACAGACTACAGTTACTCGTCATGCGAAGGTTCGCTTACCCCTTATCCGCAGATCGACAGCCCGGTGGAATACCCCGATTCGCTGGTGCCCGTTTTTATAAACCATGTAGGACGCCACGGCGCGCGATATCCCGCCTCGGCATCGAATTGCCTGACTCTGAAGCGTGCTCTCGAACGTGCCGACAGTCTTGGTACCATCACGTCTGTCGGACGCAAGCTTGCCGCCGTCAACGGGCAGGTGATGGCTCTCAGTGCCGACCGCTGGGGCGCTCTTGATTCTCTTGGGGAAGCCGAGCAGCGTAGTATAGCCTCACGCATGTATTTCAAATATACTCCCGTATTCAGCGACGCGTCTTCTTCGGAAGTGCGCGCCATATCGAGCTATTCGCCTCGAGCAATGATGAGTATGTTCGCTTTCCTGCATCAGATCGACCGGCTGAACAACCGCTTGACATTCAATACATCCACAGGACGGGTGAATTCGCCTTTGATGCGCCCTTTCGACATTGACGAGGACTATATCGAATTTCGCCGTACAAAGCAGTATGCCGAGGTCTACGACAACTATTTTGCCTCCGTATGCCCCGTGACGGCTATTCGCCGGGCATTGGGCGACGGCTATCCTTTCGAAAGTCCGGAGGCCGAACGCGATCTTGCGATTACGGAATATTATGTTTTGGCCGGCCTTTCGGCAATGAGTGTCGACTGCGAGCTTTCCGTGTTCTTCACAAAGGCGGAGATGAATGCGCTGTGGTCATGCTTCAATCTGCGTCAGTATCTTCAGCGAACGGCCACGACAGTGTCGGCCGTTCCCGCCGAGATAGCTTCGGATCTTGTGCTCGATATTATCTCTACCACCGACGCCTTTGTCGACGGCACCGATCGTTCGGCCTGTGCGGTTTTCCGATTCGGTCATGCCGAAACGCTAATGCCGCTGCTGTCGCTTCTGCGCCTGCCCGGTTGTTTTTATATGACTAATTATTTCGACACGGTGGCTTCGCACTGGCGCGACTTCGATGTTGTGCCTATGGCCGCAAACATACAGTTCGTCATATTCAAGGCAAAGGCTTCGGGGCATTACTATGTCCGTGTCGAGCTTAATGAGCGTCCGCTGCGGCTGCGCGGAGATTCCGATCCGACGACAATCTTTCCATGGGGCGAGCTTCGCCGCTTCATGATGAACTGTGTGCCGCTTTACGCACAGTGATTTAGCACTTGTTTGATGTGGTGGGCATTGATGTTGCCCGGGTTGCGCTGTAGATTTGCATTGTCAAATCAAAAAACAGTACAACGCCATGTCAACAATCACCTCCTCCGATACGGTAATGGCCAGCGCATGGTCAGCCGGCGCAGTACTCGCTGAAATTTCCTCTACAGGTTTTTCATCGGTTTCCGATGTCGTAAATTCGTTGTTACGTTCCATTGGCAACGCGCGCGGCCTCGTCGAGGTCGAACTGCGCAATGCCAGCCGCGGCTGGCGCGAACAGCGCCGCATTCATGTAGGTATGCGTCCGGAAGGGATACAACTGTCCTTGTTCTGAATTTTATTTCAGACGTATTCCGACGCCGAGCATCAGGTTCTGCGGCTCTTTGAAATCGCCGAGCCGATATCCTGCATTAAGGTACAGATTGCGCGTGACGAATGTTTTCAGCGTCAGCGACTGATAGAAGTGCCGGTTTTCTACCGGACAGATGAAATCGTATCCCATACCTGCATTTATGGCAAATATAGGCATGGTGAATTCGGCATGGGCGGACACACCTATGCTTATCTGACGGCCGAGCGGCGGCCGGCGGAATTTGATATTGTCGCCGCCGCTGCCTTCCACCCAATATGGGGGCAGTCCTGCACTTTCGTCGTATTGAAGATCGAGTGCCGCTCCTGCTGCTACCCAACGGTTGAATTTATACATGGGGGCAAGTTGCAGTCCGGCAACGCCGAAAACACCCGGACATAATTCAGGCTGAAGATTTCCGACATTGACTCCGCGTTTGCGCCAGGCGCCGTAAGCAGTGATATCGTAGAACCAGTAGCGACGGTCGGCCTCGGCTGCAAGCGCCCCGGAGGCTTTTTCCGTATCGTCCTGAGGATTGAGTTTATAGGCCAGACCTACGGACGCGCCTATGGAGTTTACTCCTGCGTTGGGCAGGGAGGTGTTGCCATTTGAGAAATGCGTCGCTTCCGCGCCGAGAGTCATATCCCATCGGGGCGAGATTCTGTACCTCAGTCTGAAGCCTATAGCCATGTGCGCCGTTGCCGCAGTGCTGACGGCGGCGTTGTCGCCGGCCGACGGTATGATGTCTTTGTCGGCATGGTGCCAGCCGAAAGCTGCGCCGAACTTCCACTCGTAGTCAATGGAAAAGCGGTGCCCGAAGCTGACTACGGGTGCGCCCTGATAGACATATACCGACACCGGTGTGCCAAGGGCGGCATGATTGAAGAAGCTTCGCACGCTGATGCCGAGGCCCTGGTAAAGGCCGGGATATAACATCCCTTGCCGCGAATGCGGGTTGAAGCTGAAATCGCCTTGCAGCGAAGCCGCGAAACAGCTGCGGATGGCTCCGTGCGGACTATCTTCGCCTTTCAGGAATGAATTCGTTCCGGGCACCCATGCCGGCGAAATATCTGTTCCGATACGCCACAGCAGGGGAGTGCGTATGCCGCCGTCGTTGGCGAGGGAATCAGTGTCTGTCGCCGACATTGAAACTGAAGAGGCGAGAAGTGCGGCCGCGCAGAGTGCTTTAATTTTCATTTTCAATATGTATCTTATAGTCGACAGGCTCGCTCGCGATGTATGTTCCCGAGGTATGGAATTCGCGTTGCGATACGGGATTTATGAATGTGGCGTAAAACGGCACTTTTATATTCGAATAGGTGATGCTGCATGTTACCCGCGTAGCAGAGTGCGCCGGAATTTCTAGCGGGACGGTCATAAGCCTGTCTATGCTTTCCGGAAAATAATACCGTGTTTCAGCTGTCATTGCCGCTATTGCGGATTCCGACAAGACCCACTTGTCGCCGGCATACACAGGCATGATCGTTTCTACGTTTATATATTTGGCCCAGGAATATTCAGGAGCAAGGACAGAGCTGGCCTGTTGGGTCATATACGGTCTGACTCCTACTTTCAGAACCTGTTCCGAGTTATTTATGTAGACGGTACCCGCATCGTCTTTTATTTTTTCCGACACCTCTGACTGAGCCATGTCATAGTCTATGCGAAGCAATTCCATAGGCCGTCCCGTCTGTATTTTGACATTTATATATTCCAGGCAATAGCCGTAGTCGAGTATTATCGGGACGTCCCACTCATTTCCGGCCGTGAGTTCCGTGCAGTGAAGGGTCATTGAATTGCCCTCGAGCAGGATGTCGAAGATAATGTATATGTTAGTGTAGTTTATACGCGCTATTTCGCTTACCGGTGTTTCAGGCGGAATAATATTTCCGTTTTTGTCGTAATAAGTTATCGAGTTGTTGCTGTTGCCATAGATATCGAGGGCGATTTTTTGCAGCCCTTTCTCTTGTATCGTCAGTGTATGTATGCCTCCGTCGCCTTCGAGCACGATCTCTTTTTCCGAGGGTCTGGTGTCCTCCACGAAAATGTCGTTGTTGCAGGCGCTGAGAATCGAGGCGAGTGCCGTAAGCGCGGACAGGATGATTTTATGTCGCAAGATGATGATTTTTATAAATGAAGTGGAGGGGTTTTATATATCAGACGCGTGATTCGGCGATTTATTACATTTGATTGTGGGAGAACTGGAATTTTATGCAGAAAGTGGTTTTGCCGTTCCGGCTTGCCAGGCTGTATTCGGCGCGGTGTTTGCGCAATATGTCGGCTATCAGCATCAGCCCGAGTCCGCGGCCGCTGTTTTTGGTTGAAAAGAAGGGGGTAAAGACTTTTGCGGCTGAGTCGGACGACAGACCCGGTCCGTCGTCTTCTATTTCGATGCTTCTGTCCGCGGTGCGCAATGTGATGCGTCCTTTTGTGCCGTAGCGGGAAGAGATACTTTCTATGCTGTTTTTTACGGCGTTGACCATCACGCGTTCGAGCAATACCGGATCTGCCTGGATGCAGACGCCGGATTCGCTGATTTCAGTTCTAAATTCTATGTGCGGCGGACACATGCTCGACAGAAAAGGCTTTTCGGAAGATGCGAAATCCGCGAGGCATAAATTTTCGAATACAGGCTCGGGTGTTTTGACGATATCCGAATAAGCTTTTACAAATTTTCCGAGAGCCACACAACTTGCGCGCGACCCTTCGATGGCGGAGTGGAGAAGGTCGTCGTCGGCATGGATGTCGCTCAGACTTTCGAGCACCGAGGCTATACCGCCGAGAGTGTTGTTGACCTCGTGGCCCATTACACGCACTATTTTATGGAACATTCCGGTTTCGGCCTGTATGATTTCATCCGTAAGCCGTTCTACGAGATAGAATGGCCGTTTGAATCCGCGGTCCATGAAGTGATGGCGCGAGCAGCGGAGCACCTGTGAACCTGTAGGGCGTATCACTTTCTGTTCGCCGCTTTGAAGCGTTGCGAGTGTTGAAGCGGGGATAAGGTTGCAGAAAGATTGGAAAGCGGGATTGGAAGAACGGATATTGCCTTCGAAGTCGCAGATCGCGATACCCATAGGTGAAGCCTCTATCAGCCTGGAGAGAAATTCGTTCTGTTCGCGGTTGTGCAGCCTTTCTTCTTTTGTGGTGTCCATAAGGCGGTTGAATACGTCGACGATCTCGTCGGCCTCCCTGTTGCCGACTTTTCTCAGCCGGCTTGCGAAGTCCTGGCTTTTAAGCAGATCCATGCCGGTGCGTATGGCTTTTACGGGAAGCACGGCTGTGCGGTAGACAATACAGAGCGTTGCCAATGCTCCAAGTGCCAGCGAAATGCTCAGTTCCATGCGGCCTGATACTGCGGCAAATGCGGCTCCGGTAATAAAAGCTCCGCATAAGGCTATGTAGAAACCTGTTCTCATTTTATTCCGAACTTTTCCATTCTCCTGTATAGCGACTGGCGCGTTATTCCCAACAGGGCGGCGGCAGAGGCTATATTTCCGTCGGCCTGGCGCAAAGCCTTTATGATTGTGGATCGCTCTGTATTGTCGAGAGTGTCGACGGCCTTTGCCGCGCGCTTTGCCTCGGCATTTTTGAGGGCTGTTCGTATTTTTGCCATGAAATCGCGGTTGCTCCACGGCTTCTGGACAAAATCCACGGCGCCGTAGCCCATCCCCTCGACGGCCAGTGGCACAGTAGCCCAGGCCGAAAGCAGAATCACAGGAACATCGGGAGCAAGGATGCGTATGCCGCGGAGCATGTCTATGCCCTGGCGTCCTGTAGTGGTGCGCGTAAGGTTCATGTCGAGTATGACGAGTTCGAGTCCCGGCCGGCGCACTGCAGCCATGGCCTCGTCCTCGTTGGAGGCTGAGGCCGATTCAAAACCTCCCTGGCGCAACATCAGTTCTATGGAGAGGCGGATTGACGGATCATCGTCGACAATCAGAATCATGTCGCAAAGATAGCATTTAAATTTTAAAACCTGGAGATTGGAGTGGAGTATCTATGATTTCAGATTCAACGGGGGGGGTAAACAGTTGCACCGTCGTCGCGACGGTGCAATTGCATTCGAATAAACATTTTCTGCATGAAGCATAGAGAAGATTGGTATTTGGAGAATGTTGTTTATTGTATTTTCACTATCCGGTCGATATCGGCGTTGATGTCGCAGCCTCCGGCGTAGTCGTAGAGTGTGAGCGAGCGAAGCTGGTACCAGTAGCTCCAGAATTTATACAGCTGGTTGAGATAGTCGCGGCGCGACGAATCCTTGCTTTGGCGGGAATCGTTCAGTTCGAGTGGCGAGAGCATCCCCACAAGGTAGGTGTCGACATTGGTCCGGTAGCGTCGTGCGGCAATATCGGACGCGCGGGTGGCTATGTCGAGCTGTTGCTGCTGATTGGTGAAACGCTCTACGAGAATAAATAGATTCTGCCGGAAGTTCATGTTCTCGCGGCGTATGCGGCTTTCGGCCACGCGTCGTTTGCTTTCGGCCACTTTCACGCGTCCGCGGCGCTTTCCCCAGTCAACCAGAGGCAGCGACAGACCTATCGATGCCAGTTCGTTAGGTTTAAGGCGGGTATATGCGTCGGAGATGTCGGAATCCGTGCCCGTATAGCCGAACTGGACGAAGAGTTTGACTTCGCGCATGTCGCCCTTTGCGCGGGCCACCTCATAGTCGGCCTCGAGCTGTTCGCGGAGCATGGATTTCACGAATTTATTGTTGGCAAGGGCACGGTCCAGCGCGTCGGTATATGCGATATCCGCATCAGGCACATCGCGCGGCACCTCGGGAATAATTTCCACCGTGTCTTCAATGCCCAGGAATGAGCTGAGGCTGAACATCGCGGCTTTCAGTTCGCTCTGATATTCCGTCAGATCCGAGCGGGCGTCGAGCATGTTCAGCTCCATCTGAAGGAGGTCGTTGCGCGATATCTTTCCCATCTCGCGTTTCTCGACTGCGACAGCGTAGAGCTTTTCGGCGTTAGCGAGGTTCTGTCGGGCGATTTCTACGTTCTCGCGCCCCATCAGCAGATTGAAGTAATAATCCACAGTCAGGCGGGCCACATCTTCCGTGGCGCTGAGAAAGGCCGCTTTCGCCTCGCTGTAGCGCACAGGCTCTATTTTGCGGTTCCATTTCATCGTGTTTGTGCCGAAAAGAGGCTGGGAGATTGTCAGTGCCGCGGGAATGCTCATAAAGCGGTTCGTCCTGTCGCCGTCGAGCTGATGCAGGAAATCGAGCGACGAAGTGAGCGACACCGTAGCTCCCGTAAGCGCTACGTTCTGTGTCACCGAGAGTTGGCCGCGCGCCTGCAGCGTATTCGTTCGAACAAAACTGAAATTTCCCTCTTCGTCCATGTATGAACTGTACTGATTGTCGTAGGAAGGCACTGTTGCGTCGAGTTTCAGTTCGGGAAGCTGGTCGGCGCGGAAGGTGCGCCATTCCCAGTAGGCCGAACGCAGTTCGTCGAGAGCTTCGGCTGCATCGACACTCCGCACGCGCGCCATGGCGATAGCTTCGTCGAGCGACAGCCTCAGTTCGCTCTTCCCGTCCTCCCCTGCGGCAAGAACGAGGAGGGCGGAAAGGAAGGACAGGAGAATAAGCATTGTGCGTTTCATTCTTCTTTAAGAGCTTCTGCCGGATTGATTTTCATAGCCTTGGAGGCCGGCATCCATATCCCGCCTATGATCATCAGCGCAAGAGCGGAAATCGAGCAGGCAAAACCGGCCCAGGGAATCCATGATGGAATGGGGGCGTGGAATGTTTCCGAGAGATTTACCTTGCAGAGGAACATGACTATGAAGAATAGAATGACAATGACGCCGGAAATCAGCAATATAATGCCTTCCGACAGCATACGGCGGAAGAGTTGGCTGCGCGTGGCGCCGTTGGCGCGCCTGAGGGCAAGTTCGGGGACACGCTGCTGGGTGCGGAACCAGAAAGATCCGAGGAAGCCGAGAAATACTGCCGCCATCAGGAACGAGGCACCCATTGTAAGTGTTCCGATAAGGCGCGTGATGCTTTCGTGGGCACGTTCGCGTCTGTTGTCCATGCTTTCGAGATTGGATATATATACGTTGCCGAACTGCAGGTCCGAAGGCTTGATGCTTTCGGAGAACGCACGTCCTTTCCCCGGACGGACACGGATGGCGATATTGTCCCACCAGCCCGGAGTATTATCCATGCCGGTAAGTACCATTCCTCTCAGGGGTTCGTAGTCGGTGCGGCGGAGCGGACCTACTATAGCGCCGACATGGGCTACGCGGGTGGAATCGTACGACCACCACGCATCGCGGCCCCGCCACAGTTCAAGGTCAAGGCTGCCGTCGGAATAGTCGGGTTGGGCGGGAAGCAGCTTGTTGTCGGCGATCATTCCGGCAATCTCTTCAGTCGTTTCGCCGTGGATTCCGCGTACGCGAAGCACGCGCACCATTTCCGGACTTATACAGCGGACATTGGCACTATGATATGTCTGAACCGAATCCCCGACATTAACCGAGAAATCATTACCCGAGTAATTGAAAGTGTAGGGCAGTGCGTTCAGACCTATGCCCGCACATTCGACATATTGATTGTTGCGGAGTTTGGTCAGCAGCATTTCCACGTCGGTATTCTCGTTGTGGAGTGAATCCGGGTATTCGGTGTAGGAACTTGCCGTTTTGGGGATTATCCTCAGATCGCCGGCGTAGACATCGTTGAAGTCATAGCAATCCGAAGGCTTGTGCAGATATGAGAGGAACGCGAATATCGAGAATACCACCCAGAGTATAAGTCCTGTGACGACAAGCTCTATGCACATCCATATATTGCTGCGCCACTCGTTGCGCATTTGCTGTAAAAGTTTGCGTTTCATTATTTTGCGTTTATGGCGTTAACGGGATTCATTCTGGCGGCCTGCCATGCGGGAATGGCCGCTGAGATTATGTTGAGGATGAAGCATGCCGCGAAGGCTGAAAATATGATTCTGAAGTTCAGGAGCATCGAAAGCGAGGGGCGTACACTCTCGCCGCCGACGGTGAACACTCCGTCATAGAAAAGTGCGAATAGTACTCCTGCCCCCAGGCCTATCAGGCCGCCGGCGAGCGTCACTATGAAATTTTCGCCTATGATGTCGCGGACAATCCGCCCGCGGGTGCATCCGAAAGCCCTTCGTACTCCGAGGTCGTTGATACGGCGGCGCAGACGGCTGTGCAGCATCGAGCTGAGATTGATGGCCGGAACGAGCAGCAGGATTACAAGAACTGCGACGTTTATTGCTCGGTCGGCGGAATTGTCGGGTGTGTTGTTGCTGCCGGGTATCCCGTCGGCGTAGACCTGCTGGGTGAATGGAGCGCCATGGTAGATTATGTCGCGTCCTTCGGCTTTCAGTTCCGAGGCAAATTCGGCGTAACGGTTTTTCACCTGATCGCGGACGGATTCAAGGTCGGTTCCCTCCTCGACAAGTATCGCTGCGGCGATGTTGCCGAAATACCCTCCGCCCCATTCGTTGCTTGAGATAACATCGATCGGACGGAACACTTCTCCGTAGGCCCATTCGGCAAGTGGCGACGAGTCTTCGACTACGCCTATGACCTCAGTATCGTTGTGGTCGAGCATAAAATGGCGGCCTATGGCGTTTTCGGGACCGAAAAGCCGGCGGGCGGTGGATTTGCTGACGACTGCCAGCTTTGAGCCTGCCTCGACTTCTTCCTTGCTGAAGAGGCGGCCTTCCAGAAGTTTGTGGTCGAATACTTCCCAGAAGCCATGGTCGCACGAGCGCACGGAGGCTGTGAATGTTTCGTCTGTCGTGCCGTGTATGTCGAGGCGCTCGGCTCCGTCGCTTTGAAAGCTGATGGCCTCGACGCCTTTCAGATTGGCATACAGACGTTCGGCACACTTGTAGGACATGCTGCCCGAGCCGCCTGAGCCATTAGGTTTGTTTATGTGGACATACATGCCGTAAAGCATTCGGTCGCGGTTCGATTCGGGAGAGAAGGACATTACGCCTACGCTTTCAATCATCACTACGGTCATGATAAGGAATATCGACAATGCGGTTCCTATCACCGTCACCCAGGCGATAAGCGGCTGGGTGCGCATGTCGTAGAGTATCTGTTTTATTTGCTTTTTCATATATTCGTGTCTGGATTATCATGAAACAATACGTCCGTCGAAGAAGCGTATGATGCGGTCGGTCTGGCGCGCCTGTTCTTCGTTGTGGGTCACCATCACGATGGTGATTCCGTCTTCGCGGTTGAGGGTATGGAGGAGTTCCATAACTTCGGCGCCCATTCTGGAGTCGAGGTTGCCCGTCGGTTCGTCGGCAAGGATGATTGACGGACGTCCTACCAGAGCGCGTGCTATGGCCACGCGCTGGCACTGTCCGCCGCTGAGTTGTCCGGGCTTGTGCCGGCGCCGGTGGCTGATGTCAAGACGCTCGAGCACATCGGCGACGCGTTTTGTTCGTTCGGAAGCGCTGATGCCCGCTCTGTAGTCGAGAGGCATCTCTATATTCGACTCCACATCGAGCGATGGAATAAGATGGAAACTCTGGAATACAAAACCGATGTGCTCGTTGCGGAAGCGGGAGAGAGCATTGTCGCCCAAGGTGCTGCAGTCGGTGCCGAGCAGACGGATTTCGCCGCTTTCCGGCTTGTCGAGGAGTCCCATTATGTTGAGAAGGGTCGATTTTCCGCATCCCGAAGGACCCATGATGCTTACAAACTCGCCCTTTTCGATGCTGATGTTTACGTTTTCCAGGGCTGTCGTTTCGATTTCTTTGGTGCGGTACACTTTGCTGATGCCGCGAAGTTCGATTATGTTCATATTTATTTGTTATTTGATTGTCAGTGTGCTGTATGATTCAAATGCGTTCATGTCGGCGATTGCCACCTCTTCGCCCGGAGCTATTCCGCCGGTCACTTCCACCCAGAGCCGGTTGCTGTCGCCCAGAGTGACGCGGCGTTTTCGAAGTTTGCCGCTTTCTCCGTCCTCAACGAAGAGCATGTATTCTCCGGGACCTTTGAAATAATTGCCCATGGGAATGCGTACGACGCTATCCTTGAATCCGTAGGCGACATAGACTTGCACGCGTACACCCGGACGCAGACGTGTGTTGCGAGAGTCTTTAAGTATCACGCTGAAAGGAACGGAGCCGGATTTCGACTGAGGCTCGATCTGGTCGACAATGCCATTGAGTTCTATATTGCCGAGCCGGACGATGGCTTCCGCTCCGGCATGGACCTTGTGTATGTTCCCTTCGGGCATTTCTGCGGCAACCTTGAACGAGCTAAGATCGCCGACAACGGCCACACGCTCTCCCTGCGATACCCGGGAGCCTATTTCTGTGGAAATATAGGTGATCACACCGGAACGGGGAGCCGGTATGCGGCCGGCTTCAAGGGTGCGGTTCATCATTTCGGTTTCACGGGCGCTGTTACCCAGATCGAGAACGGCGGCATCTTCGAGGGCGGCAAAGCGTTTGCGTTCGTTTTCGAGCCGCTTGCGCAGTCCTTGCAGTTCAAGCTTGCCTGTGATGTAGGCCGTACGCGCCTGGCGCACACGCTCGCCTGTGCCTGAGCCGAGGCTGTCGAGCCGCTCTTCATTCTCGACTTCTATTTCCAGACGGTTCACGTCCATCTGCTTGATTTCGATTTGCATCTCGAGGTCGGAAAGAGCCGAGTGGTTGGCCAGACGAAGCTGCTTAAGCTCGCTCTCCTTGATGGCGAGCGCGTCGCGCAGGTTCTGATAGCGGCTTTCGCTTTCGCTCAGGTCGAGTTGCAGCAGCGGTGTGCCTTTCCCGACGCTGTCGCCTGCATGGACATATACTGACATTATACGGCTCGCCACGGGTGAGATCACAATTTCCTCGAACGCGGGAACGAGGCGGCCGGATGCAGCCACAGCGCTTTCGAGTGGCCCGAGTTCGGCTTTCCGGAGCATGGCCTCGTCGCGAAATATGCTCTTGCCTCCGGAATAAAACATTAAGATGCCGCCTGCGGCCAATGCTCCCGCCGCGATAGCAGCGTATTTGAGAATCGTGCGGCGACGGGTGCGGCGGCGTTCTTCTTGTGATATTATTTTATCCATAGTGTTTGGTCCTTTTTCTGTCGCAAAATAATAAAAAAACATTGTGCCATGTCAAGCCCCTCTGAGAATCAGTTGGTTATCCGTGGACGTGTGTCCGTTTTCGTACAAAGACGTTTTTCCCGCTATTGCACTTGCCGATTTTTCTTCCGAACTTCGTGCCTGAAAGAAAACCGACCGATGATACTTTTTCCTAACATAAAAATAAATCTCGGGCTGCGTGTAGGAGCCACACGCCCCGACGGCTACCACGACATCGTTACAGTAATGGTGCCCGTCGGATGGTGCGACATCCTTGAGATCACGCCTGCCCGGCGGGGACTTGCGACGACACTGACTGTGACCGGACTTGCTCCGGCATGTCCGCCTGAAAAGAATCTTGTCATGAAAGCCTTTAGAGCTGTCGAGGCTCGTTGCGGTTCTCTGCCTCCGGTCGATATCCGCCTCCACAAGATAATTCCAGACGGCGCCGGACTTGGAGGCGGCTCTTCCGACGCCGCTTTCACCGTCCGCGGGCTTGACAGGCTTTTCTCCCTCGGTCTTTCCGATGCCGACATGGCCGATATATCCGCTACCGTTGGCTCCGACTGTCCTTTCTTTATATATAACAGACCCATGCTTGCCACAGGCCGCGGAACCGATCTTGCCGATGTCCGCGTCAATACGGAAGGCATATCTGCGCTGGCAATAGTCAAGCGCCGCGGAGAAGGCGTTTCTACAGTCCAGGCTTATGCCGGAATAGCTTCGCGTGCCGATTGCGGCAGCGATGCCGCACGCCTTGTCGATGCTTTGTCGGAACCGGTGCGGATGTGGAATTCCTCAGGTGCCGTGCTCAACGACTTCGAGCCATCTGTCTTTGCCCGGCGTCCGGATGTGGAACAGGCCAAGGCCATGTTTTCGGATGCAGGAGCCGTGTTTGCCGCAATGTCCGGTTCAGGGGCTGCGGTTTTCGGTCTGTTTGAAAATGCCAAAATGGCAGAAGCGGCTGTGGCCGGAATAACGGACTGCGACACATTCGTGGCAGAAGTACCCGACGCTTTTGGCCTCGTTGAACGATAACGCCTCCGCATTGTTATATTTTTTGAGGCCGACACGCCGAAACGGCGAGTTTGGCAAACTTTTTGCGGTAGTCAATTTGATACCCGTGGGGTATTTTAATAAATTCAAGATATGACAGACAAAAAAAATAAGAAATCACAGCCCGCGGCCGACACGCAGGCAGCCGAAGCGCCCGAAGTAATGGATATTCTCGAAAACGAAGACGGCAACCCTTCCGAAACGGAAGTGGAGGAAGTTGAGGCTGCAGCCGATCTGACTGCACAGCTCGACGAAGTACGTGCCGCTATCGAAAAAGAAAAAAAGGAATACCTCTTCCTTATGGCCGACTTCGACAATTACCGCAAGCGTGTCACCCGCGAGAAAGCTGAGATGCTGAAAAATGCAGGTGAGAAGGTTCTTGCCGGCATACTTCCCATTGTCGACGACTTCGAACGCGGACTTGCCGCCGCTACAGGTGCCGACGAAAGTGCCGAGGCTATTCGTCAGGGAATGGAGATTATCTATAATAAGCTGATGAAATATCTGGAGTCCAACGGCGTAAAACCTATGGAATCCACAGGCGCCCGCTTCGATCCGGAATTCCACGAGGCAATCGCGTCTATTCCCGCGCCCTCCGACGAGCTCAAAGGCTGCGTGATCGATACCACCCAGCGTGGCTATATGCTCAACGACAAAGTGCTCCGCCATGCCAAAGTGGCTGTAGGCGAATAACGATTTACGCCTCTTAAACATTAAATAATATCAGAACGAAAATCCTGTATGGATCAGAAACGCGATTACTATGAAGTGCTCGGTGTGGCAAAGAATGCGTCGGCCGAAGAGATAAAGAAGGCCTACCGCAAGCTTGCTATCAAATATCACCCCGACAAGAATCCCGGCAACAAAGAAGCTGAGGAGAAATTCAAGGAGGCCGCCGAGGCCTATGACGTCCTCAGCAACGACGAAAAACGTCAGCGCTACGACCAGTTCGGACATAACATGGGTCCGCAGGGCTTCCCCGGAGGCGGTGGCGGTGGTTTCTATCAGAGCACGATGTCGATGGAGGATATATTCGAGCATTTCGGCGACATATTCGGCGGACGCTTCGGCGGAGCCGGCGGTTTCGGCGGAGCTACGGGCGGACGGCGTGCACAGCGACGTCAGCGTCGCGGATCCGACCTCCGTATACGTGTAAAGCTGAAGCTTGACGAAATTGCCAACGGTGTCACAAAGACTCTGCGTATCCCGACCTATGTGGCTTGCTCCTATTGCAAGGGAACAGGTGCCAAGGATGGCGTGGCTTTCACAACCTGTCAGCGATGCCACGGCTCAGGCGTGATTTCGCATGTCCAGCAGTCGATTTTCGGCCCGATGGAATCGCAGGCCACATGTCCCGATTGCGACGGAACGGGAAAAACAATCACACAGACATGCCCCCACTGTCACGGCGAGGGTGTCGAACGCAAGGACGTCGAAATCAGTTTCACCATTCCTGCCGGCGCATCCGACGGACAGGTGTTCACTATCAAGGGCAAAGGCAACGCCCCGGCACATGGCGGAGTCAACGGCGATCTGCTCGTTGTTGTCGAGGAGGTGAAAGACCCCGAACTTATCCGCGACGGAGCCGATGTGATCTACAATCTTATGCTCGACATTCCGACTGCCGCTCTTGGCGGATCTGTCGAAGTTCCGACAATCACCGGACGCGCACGCCTGACAATTCCCGCCGGAACACAGCCCGGCAAGGTTCTGCGCCTGCGTGGAAAAGGACTCGCCAATCCCGAAACAGGAGGACGTGGCGACCAGCTTGTCAACGTAATGGTTTACGTTCCCGAGAAATTGTCCGACTCCGACCGCAGCGCCATCGAGAGCTTGAAAAATTCTCCGAACATCAAACCGAGCGACGATGCGCGCAACCGCATATTCTCAAAGCTGCGCCACATTTTCGAATAAAAACGTGTTAATTTAAATGTATTCTAAATAAGCCGCCGGCTTTTTTTCTTAAAAACATATATCCCGATTGTCGTGCAATGCGGCAATCGGGATTTTTTTTGTACATTTGCGTTATATATTGGCCATGATCCGGCCATACTTGTTCCGATATAAATAAAAAACATCATATATGACACGAAAATGGAATTATCCCCGTCTTACAACGGAGGAACAGAAGCTGGGGGAGGAGCTTGCGCGGCGTTTCGCCAACTGCCCTCCTATCAGCGATCTGCTCGTCCAGCGGGGTATCACGACCATTGAGAGCGCCGAGAAATTTTTCCATCCCTCTCTGCGCGACCTCCACGATCCTTTCCTTATGCCTGATATGGACAAGGCCGTCGAACGGCTCAACCGCGCCATGGGTTCCAAGGAAAAAATACTTATTTACGGGGATTATGATGTCGACGGCACAACGGCCGTCGCTCTTGTCTACAGGTACCTACAGAATTTCTATTCCGAACTGGACTTCTACATCCCCACGCGCTACGAGGAAGGCTACGGAATATCACGTTCCATAATCGACCAGATAGCGGCACAGGATGTGAAACTTGTGATAATTCTCGACTGCGGGATAAAGGCTAACGACGAGATAGCATACGCGGCGTCGCTTGGCATAGACTTCATAATTTGCGATCATCACGTGCCCGATGCCGAGCTTCCTCCCGCTGTCGCCATACTTAACCCGAAGCTCGAGGGATCTACATATCCGTGCCCGCATCTGTCGGGCTGCGGCGTGGGCTACAAGCTTATGCAGGCATTCTCGATCAGCAATGGCATAGCGACTGCCGAACTTGAGTGTATGCTCGACCTCGTTGCCGTAAGCATTGCAGCCGACATAGTGCCTATGATCGACGAAAACCGTGTGATGGCATACATGGGGCTGAAGCGTCTGAACTCCAATCCCAACATGGGACTGCGAGCCATAATACGCACATGCGGACTCGGAGGCAAGGACATAACAATAAGCGACGTCATATTCAAGATAGGCCCCCGCATAAATGCCTCCGGACGTATGCAGAGCGGCAGCGAGGCCGTCGAGCTGCTTGTGGCGCGCGATGTCCGCGAGGCTAACGAGCGAAGCCTCGCCATCGACCAGTACAACAAGGACCGCAAGGAACTCGACAAGCGTATAACCGAGGAAGCCAACGCGATTCTCGAGGAACGGGGGGAGATGCACTCGCCCAAGAAATCCATCGTCATATATAACAAGGACTGGCACAAAGGCATAATAGGAATCGTGGCATCACGTCTGACAGAACTCTACTACAAGCCATCGGTAGTCCTGACTCTTTCCAACGGACTTGCCACAGGATCGTCGCGTTCCGTACAGGGATTCGATATATACAAGGCAGTCGAATCGGCGCGCGATTTGCTTGAGAACTTCGGCGGACACCCCTATGCCGTCGGCCTTTCCCTAAAGGAAGAGAACATACCCGCTTTCACACAGCGTTTCGAGGAATACGTCGCCGCCAATATCCTGCCGGAACAGATGACCCCGCAGATCGATATCGACGCATTCCTGACATTCTCGGAGATAACACCCGAACTTCTGTCCACACTCCGTCTTTTCAATCCTTTCGGTCCCGGCAACCAGAAACCGACTTTCTGCACACGCCGAGTCAAGGATTTCGGGACAAGCAAACTTGTCGGCCGTAATCTCGAACACATAAAACTCGAACTTGTCGACGACACATCAGGCCGTGTAATCAACGGCATAGCATTCAATATGGCCTCCTACTTCGAGCACATACACTCGGGGCGCCCGTTCAATATCTGCTATACTATAGAGGAAAACAAGCATCAGAATGCGACTTCTCCTTTGCAGCTTATGGTTAGGCAGATACGGGTAGTCATGGAGTAGTTTGCCCCCTTTCCGGAGAAGGAAAAAGAACGAGAAATGAGCAGCGACATCTATCGGATTCTATCCCGGCACTGGGGCTATGATTCTTTCCGTCCGTGTCAGGAGGAAATCATACGTTCCGTGCTCGACGGGCGCGACACCATAGGCCTTTTGCCCACAGGAGGCGGAAAATCCCTGACATTCCAGGTGCCCGCCCTTCTTCTGCCTGGCCTGACGCTGGTGGTCACGCCGCTGATTTCGTTGATGAAAGATCAGGTCGATAATCTCGCCGACCGCGGTGTGCGTGCCGCATGCCTGCACACGGGCATGACTCGTCACGAGATGGATGTGGTCTGCGAGCGTTGCCGCCTCGGCAATGTCAAATTGCTGTATGTCGCTCCGGAGCGCCTCGGTTCCGAAAGTTTTCTGGCATATATGCGGCAGTGGAAACTGTCGTTTGTCGTTGTCGACGAGGCTCATTGCATATCCCAGTGGGGATACGACTTCCGGCCGGCTTATCTGAAAATCAACGTCGTCCGCGAATATTTCCCCGATATTCCCCTGCTTGCCCTGACGGCTTCCGCAACTCCGGAAGTGGTGGCCGATATTGCCGATAAGCTATGCATGCGCACCCCGGCTACGTTCTCGCTCAGTTTCACGCGATCGAACATATCCTATCTGGTGCGCTACACAGAGCAGAAAGAAGAATTGCTTATGCGTGTTCTCCGCAACACAGCCGGCTCTGCGATAGTCTATGTCCGTTCCCGACGACGCACCCGTGAACTGGCCGATTTCATCTTCCGTTCGGGCATATCCGCCGCTTATTATCACGCCGGGTTGTCCCATGAGGACAAAATCGAAAGCCAGGACCGCTGGCGAGCCGGAGAAGTACGCGTAATTGTCGCCACGAATGCCTTCGGCATGGGCATCGACAAGGCCGATGTCCGTACGGTCATACACTTCGACCTGCCGCCGACTCTGGAAGAATACTATCAGGAAGCCGGTCGTGCCGGACGCGACGGACTCCCATCTGTCGCTGTCCTTATGGCTTCGCGTGCCGACAAGGGGCTGCTTTCGCGCAGGCTGTCGGATGCTTTTCCGCCAAAGGATTTTATTCTGAAAGTCTACGACACAGCATGTGTTTTTCTCGACGTGGCCGTCGGCGGGGGGCTGAAAGAAACTTTCGAGATGAACGTCGGTCTTATGTGCGACCGTTTCGGCCTGCCGCCGGTGCCTGCTCGCAGCGCCCTCGCCATCCTATCCCGTTCCGGATATATAGAATATGTCGACGAGGTGGCATCGCGCTCGCGTGTATTCATGACAGTCCGTCGCGACGAGCTGTATGCCATGCGCCTTGATCCGGGCGATGAAGAAGTTCTCAACGGCTTGATGCGCAATTATGGCGGCCTTTTTGCCGACTATGTGAACATCGACGAAGTGCGCCTTGCGCGCCGCATCGGCCGCACGCCGAACGAGGTCTATCAGGCCTTGCTGTCGCTCTCCCGGCAGCATGTGTTGATCTATATTCCCAAGAGCCGCACTCCCTATGTCTATTTTCCGGCTTCACGCATGGAATCGAGGCATCTTGTCATTCCGCGCAGTGTCTATGAAGAACGCCGTGAGGCTTTTGCCGCACGCCTTGAAGCCATGAAGCGCTACGTATTCGACTCATCTTCATGCCGTGTGCGTGTGATGCTTGAATATTTCGGTGAAAAAAGCACGCAGGATTGCGGTACATGCGATGTATGTCGCGACCGTCGCCGCCGCACACCGTTCGACCGCAAGGCATTCTCCCGTATTCTGGACACCATTCTTGAAGCGGCAGGTTCATCTACTGTAGCTATAGAGCAGCTTTTGCAATATGCTCCTGCCCACCGCGTCGAAGCCATAGAGTACCTTCGGGAGCTATCGTGCAGCGGCCGCATTATCATCGACGGCACCGGTATTCATTGTCCTTGAACTTTCTTAAATAGCTGCGAATATCGGCGTTTGCGCTGCAGATAGTAGGCTGTCAGTATATTGAGGCGGCTTTGCGGCGTGGAACCGAGAAGATTCCCGGCAGGATGCGATGTGTATTTCCGGCGCATGCGGGCGAAATCGCGGTGTGCGCGCACAATCGCCGTTGCGTTGGCAAAATCGAGCCTGACTACAAAGTTCGCCCATGCGGCCGTGTCGAGAATGCGTCGCCACAGAAGCTTTCTCCGGCGGCAGCTCTCCGGAAGATTCTTATGTAGCATCAGGAGGTTGTTGCGGAAATTCAGATAAGTTTTTCGCGGGTTTTCAGCCGGCAGGGAGCCTCCGCCGAGATGCCGCACGGAGGCCGCCGGCTCACATGCGATTGTGTGGCCTCGCAGAGCCATGCGCCAGCACAGATCAATCTCCTCCATGTGGGCGAAAAATTCCGGATCAAGACCTCCGGCATCGAGATATGCCTGCGTGCGTACCATCAGTGCCGCTCCCGAGGCCCAAAATACCTCTGTAGCGGAGTCGTATTGCCCGCGGTCCTCCTCGCAGTCGGCAAAAATGCGTCCGCGGCAGTAAGGATAGCCGTTGCGGTCGAGGTAGCCGCCTGACGCTCCGGCATATTCAAAGTGCGACGGGTTCTTGTAGCTCAGTATCTTGGGCTGGCAGGCAGCGACATGTCGGTTGGCTTCCATATAGGCCGTGAGTATTTCGAGCCATCCTTTGTCGGGTGCTACGTCGGAATTAAGCAGCACTGTGTAGCGGTAGTCCGTCAGGGATGCTATAGCCATGTTGTAGCCCTCGGCAAATCCGTAGTTACGGTCGAAAAGTATTGTTTCGACATTCGGAAATTCTTCGGCCAATATGCGGCGGGAGTCGTCGCTGCTGCCGTTGTCGGCCACTATTATGCGGCCGTAGTCCGGCGATGTATTGGCTATTGCCTGAGGCAGGAACTCGCGCAGCAGGCGGCTGCCGTTCCAGTTGAGGATTACTACGGCAGTCAGTGGCCGTGTGGCTGTGTTGTCATTCATGAGTCGCTGCTGTTTCTTGTTCGTTTGAGTCCTGTCGTTCCCATTTCCAACGGCGGTGGCTCCACAGCCAGATCGACGGGTTACGCCGTATTGTTTCCTCAAGCATGGCGGCATAGCGGCTTGTAACCGATCCGGCAGGCTCAAGCGCCACGTTTTCCGACAGCAACCTTACGGTCAGGCGGTAGTGTCCGCGTCCGAGCTTGTGCATGTCGAGGTAGACTGCGGCGTTGCCCGTTTTGCGGGCAAGGGTTTCGGTGCCGGTGATGAACGAAGTCGTCCGTCCGAGGAAACGCAGAGGCAGAGTCGGATCTCCGTGGCTTGCTTTCTGGTCGCTCATAAAACCGGTGACCGTCCGTATTCCGCTGCGGCGCAGGCGCAGCAGCGTGCGGAATGCCGTGCTTTTGGGAATCGACAACGTACCGAACCGGCTGCGTATGCCGAGCATGAGGGCATCGAAGCCGCGGTTGTTCAGCGGACGGTAAATCTGGCAATATCTTGTGTCTGTCAGCGCGTGCCGGCTGTGCAGGGTGATCGACGTGACCCATTCCCAGTTGCCGCAGTGGGCAAAATAAGCTGTCACGTCGCGTCCGCTGTCGAGCAGCGATTCTATTATCTCCATATTGCCGAATTCCATGCGGCGCGACATCTCTTCATTGCTTATATGCAGTAGTTTGACCGTTTCGACCACATAATCGGCAAAATTGCGGTAGAACGAGCGGGCTATGCGTCGGCGTGCCGCTTTGTCAAGTTCGGGAAAACAGCTCTCCAGATTCTCGCCCACCACTTTGCGCCGGTAGCGCACAATGTGGAAAAGAAGTACGGATACCGCATCGGCGAATATATACAGGATGCCGAGCGGCAGATGGGCTGCCCCGCTGAGAATGAATTTAATTATGCGCATCATATATTGATGATCAGTGGATTCCGACTATAGTGGCGCGTATGCTTTCGCCGTCGTAGGCGGGAGAGTCGAGCCGCACGTCAACTATGCGGTTGTCGAGTTCGGGGGCGGCCGCAACTTCAACTTTTATATAATTGTCCGTAAAGCCGTTCATCACGCCTTTGTCGTCGCCGTGGCCGTGTTCGAGCAGTACCGGGCGCACTGTGCCTGTGAACGAACGGCAGAACTCGCCGTGTTTCCGTTCGCTGATGGCTGTCATTTCCGTCATGCGGCTGTGTTTTTCAGCCGGTTCCACCGCGTATTCTATTTCAAGAGCGCGGGTGCCGGGACGTTCGGAGTAGGGAAACACATGCAGTTGCGAAACCGGCAGCGAGTCGACGAAATCGCGCGATTCGCGGAACAGTTCCGGCCTTTCGCCGCGTGCGCCGACAATAAGGTCCACACCGATGAAGGCGTGCGGCATAACTCGTTTTATGTGTTCCGTCCGTGCGCGGAAAAGCGCTGTGTCGTAGCGCCGGCGCATAAGCCTCAGTACTTCGTCAGAGCCGCATTGCAGGGGAATATGGAAATGGGGCATGAATCGGCGCGACGCTGCCACGAAATCTATGATTTCATCTGTCAACAGATTAGGTTCTATCGACGAAATACGGTAGCGCTCAATTCCGTCGACCTCGTCGAGGGCACGGCACAGATCAATGAAATTGTCTGGGCGCCCTTTGCCGAAATCGCCGATGTTGACACCGGTTATCACTATTTCGCGTCCGCCCTCGGCCGCCGCCTGACGTGCCTGTCCGACAAGTTGGTCTATCGTGCCCGAACGCGAACGTCCGCGAGCCTTTGGAATTGTGCAGTAGGTGCACCAGTAGTCGCATCCGTCCTGCACTTTCAGAAAATAGCGTGTGCGGTCGCCGCGCGAGCACGAGGGCATGAATTCCCGCAGCGATGCCGCATCTGGTATTTCGGGGCTTGTGCTTGTCGTGTTTCTGTCGGCGAGGCGTTCTGCGATAAGTTCGGGAAGCCGGAGCTTGTCGTTGATTCCGGCCACAACGCCAACCCCTGGCAGCGATGCGGCTTCTTCCGCTTTAAGCTGCGCATAGCAGCCTGTGACGGCGATTGTTGCATCGGGATAACGGCGGTGGAATGAGCGTATGGCGCGGCGGCATTTGCGGTCTGCCTCCTCGGTCACAGAGCATGTGTTCACTACTATGACGTCCGGCTTTTCATCCGGAGCGGCGCGACGGATGCCTTTGTCTGCAAGCATGCGGGCGACAGTCGAAGTTTCGGCGAAATTCAGTTTGCAGCCGAATGTATGGTAAAGCGCCGTGCGCTTGTCGAAAGAGTCCTTGTCGGTCATTGAGGTCGGTAGCTGTTGATGATTTCGGCTATTTCGCGGGCGTCGTCAGTGCCGGTGCATCGGGGTGCTATGGGCAGGCTGACAACTTCTGAGGCGAGGCGGTCGGCCACGGGAAGAGCAAGCCCGGCATAATCCTTGTAACATGGCTGGCGGTGGGGGGGCACGGGGTAGTGGACCGATGTTTCCACTCCGCGGTCGAGCAGAAAACGGCGGAATCCGTCGCGGTCGGCAACGCGGACCACGTACTGATGCCACACGCAGTCAGAGCCGGTATCGGCGGGGAGTATCACATGACTGTTCCGTATTTCCGAGCCGTAGACGGCTGCGGTTGCGCGCCGGGCGGCATTTTCCGCATCGGTCATAGGCAGCTTTTCGCGAAGTATTGCTGCCTGGATAGAATCCAGACGACAGTTGAGTCCCGACATTTCGTGGTGGTAGCTGCGTTCCGAGCCGTAGTTGCGCAGCATGCGCACCGTGCGTGCCAGCTCGTCGTCGTCGGTGGTTACGGCGCCGGCATCGCCGAGGGCGCCCGTGTTTTTTGTCGGGTAGAAACTGAATGCCGCGGCATCGCCGAGAGCACCTGCCCGACGGCTGCCGCCGGGTCCGGCCACAGCGCTGATGGCGCCGATGGCCTGGGCGCTGTCCTCGATAAGCAGCAGGCCGTGTTTTTTTGCCGTTTCTGCCAGTCGCTCCGAGTAGCTTATGCGCCCGTAGAGATGTACGGTGATTACGGCGCGCGTGCGAGGTCCTATCGCCGCTTCCACTGCTTCGGGGTCGAGATTGTGGGTCGACGGATCCGGTTCGGCAAAACGCGGAGTAAGGCCGCAGTCGGTGACCGGCAGTACGGACGCGATGAACGTGTTGGAAGGTACTATTACTTCGTCGCCGGCTTTGAGGCGTCCCATTTCCATGTATGCGCGCAGGATAAGGCGTATGGCGTCGAGTCCGTTGCTGGTGCCGACGGCATGCCGCGTGCCGGTGAATGCGGCCAGTTCGCGCTCGAAAGCCTCCACCTCGTTGCCGCCTATGTAGCGCCCGTCGGCGAGCACGCGTTCCACGGCGCGGCGTATGGCCGGAAGAAACGGTTCGTTGACGCGTCCGAGGTCGAGAAACGGATATTTTATTTTGTTTTCAGTCATTTATCAGCGCGTTTTTCGCTTGTAAGTTCCAGGAATCGTCCGTAGTCGCGCACGTAGTCCGATTCGTCGTACGGTTCGGATGCAAGTACCAGGCAGACGGCTCCCGATGAAAAATTATCTATTGTACGCCAGATGCCGGTGTCGACATACAGGGCGCGGTAGGGGCGGTTAAGTGTGATCGTCTTGCGTCTGGCCCCGTCGTCGACCGTAACGTCGAAACTACCGCTGATAGCCACTATAAGCTGGCGCAGGGCAAAATGCGAATGTCCGCCGCGGCAGGTGTCGGCAGGCACGTCGTAAAGGTAATAGACCCTGCGTACGGAAAAAGGTGCTCCATCGACGTTTTCCACCACGCTTATCGAACCTTCGGCGTCGTAGTGGCGTGGAAGTTCGACGACCGTGCAGCGGTCTATTGAACTGTGCCTGTGGAAATCATTGTCGTTTTTTTTCATTTTGATCCGCTGATGAAAGATTCGGAAGAGCGTATGTAATCGTCCGGGTCATAGGCTGCCGATGCTATGACAAGGGCTACGGCGTTTGTAGAGAAATCGGACAGTTGCCGCCATGTCATCGGAGGCAGCAGCAGTGCCTTGTAGCTGCGGTTGAGCGTGAATGTGCGTGTCTGTCCTGTCGCGTCGGTGGTTTCAACTGTAAAACTGCCGCTGAGTGCTACCAATATTTCCGTCGTACGCCGCAGAGCGCGTCCGGCGTGGGATTCGCCGCCGGGCACATCATAAATCCAGTACACGCGTTCGACTTCAAAAGGCAGAATACCCTTTTGGGCGAACGACAGATTTCCGCGCAGGTCATGGACTACGGGCAAATCGAACAGGCAGGGTTCAGCAGAGATGTTCATCGGCAAGACGTTTCAGATATTGGCCGTAGTCGGTGCAGAGCAGTGGGGCTGCAAGTTCGGCCAATTGCTCCGCCGAGATGTAGCCGCGTCGGAATGCGACTTCTTCGATTGCCGCGATTTTCAGACCCTGTCGTTTCTGTATGGCCTCGACGAAAGCCGAAGCCTCCATCAGAGAGTCGATGGTGCCGGTGTCGAGCCATGCGAATCCGCGGCCGAAAAGTTCCACGTCGAGGCGGCTCTGATTCAGATATGCTTCGTTGACAGTGGTGATCTCCAGCTCGCCGCGTTTCGACGGAGCTATGCCCGAAGCGACGTCGACAACGTCGTTGGGATAGAAATATAGCCCTACGACAGCCTTGTCGCTGACAGGCTGTTCGGGTTTTTCCACAATCGACAGCGGATGCCCCGACTCGCCCAGTTCGACAACGCCGTAGCGGGCGGGATTGTCCACGCGGTAGCCGAAAATGGTGGCACGTCCGGCGCCGGCATTGCCTACGGCTCGGCGCAGCATGTCGGTAAATCCCTGACCGTAGAATATATTGTCGCCAAGAACGAGGCACACATCGTCATCGCCTATGAAGTTCCGGCCTATGATGAATGCGTCGGCCAGTCCGCGCGGACTCGGCTGCTCCGCATATTCGAAGCGCATGCCGAGGTTACCGCCGTCGCCCAGCAGGCGCCGGAAATGTGGAAGATCGGCCGGTGTTGAGATGACAAGTACTTCGCGTATGCCGGCGAGCATCAGAACCGACAGGGGATAATAGACCATCGGTTTGTCATATATCGGTATCAGTTGCTTCGACACACCGAGTGTGATCGGATAAAGACGAGAACCGGAACCGCCGGCGAGTATGATGCCTTTCATTGTTCGGGATTGTTTAGCTTAAACGGACAGGCCGCTGTATGCGACATTTTGAACTACAAAAATAGCTTCTTTTTTTTAATGCCGCAACACCAATCCGCAGCATGATCAGAAGAATTTCGTATCTTTGCACAAAATGGGATAAGATATGAACAGACGAGGCATATCTATATGCCGGACTTACAGAAAATGTCTATTGGAACAAAATGGAAACCACGGGAACTAACGCACGATTGAAAACTCTTCTGGC
>ERZ778503.247-NODE-247-length-46316-cov-7.559002_pt1 | contig 46316 bp, 39 predicted proteins | sample MGYA00510047_ERZ778503 | MGnify/ENA primary metagenome ERZ778503 (study PRJEB29527, sample SAMN07138965) | mouse gut metagenome | material: feces | host: mouse | place: China:Nanjing | collected 2016-01-25 ... | reverse complement strand
GATATAAGAGGGGGCTGTTCATTGCATCCCCCAAGTAAAGTTACACTATCATTTTCTATGTTCGGGTTGAAAATAGACCATATGTATGGTATGCTGTTTTTATAAAAAGATGTTGTTTTTGGAGATAGATGTTGGAGGTGGGGGACATGTACCAAGAAACAGAAAAATTTAAAAAGTGTGGAAAACTTTTTTGGCCTCTTGTTATTGGAGCAGTGTTGTTACCGTTTTTGCTTTCGTTAATCAAAGAACTTTCAGGAGGAGCATTTCAGATAAGCTCCTTTTTGACACTTGCTGTAGTGTTAATGATTTTTGTGGTTATAGCATTTGTTATGATCCTTGGAAATGGAATGATTCTTTCTTCTTTTGTTGGGCGTACTGCAAGCGGTGTGAATACATTGCCATATCATTTTCGGCAAACTTATGAAGATGATGTATTACATAATAGGCTTTATATTGATACAGACAATGGGGTGATTGGTTACATCTCCAAATATAATCCATTTCAGATTCAGATTTTTAACGCTTCTCGTATCGATCAAATGAAAACGGTTACTTCGTCAACGCGCGGAATAAGTTTTGTTTTTTATATTGATGGAAAGAAAATTAAAATGTATACATTAATGGCAGAACATGTTATGTATAAAAATTCTGCGGAAGCAAAAGAAGCCATGGCGGAAGCGGACAAGTATGTCACGTACTTGCAAGAGGCAAAGCGGGTGGCAGAACAGAGAAGACGATAGCGAATATCTAAGACAAAATGAGCGTGGAGAAAATACTTTCAGGCAGTATTCTCCACTTTTTTATGCGCACGGGCACAAAGAGGAAATATGTAGTTAAAACTACCCGTGTCCGACGCGCGAGTAAGAAAAGATAAATCTTCTCTACTCGATTGCGCACAGACATGTCCAGTGTGCGAGTAGGGAAGGAACCTTTTTTATTGATTGTGCAGACCTGTACAGAGGAAGTATACCGCTAAGATAGCACATGGGTCGCGCGGAAAACAGAGAAAGAGAAATCTTTTTTATTTGATTATGTACGTCGACGCAGAGGAAATATGCCATTGTGTTGACAGATCAGAGAATAAATAAGCCGTGAAAACGATATAGTAAAACAATTGTTAGAAAATGAGGTGTGGTAGAAAATGGAAAGTTCAAATTGTGATACTTGTGCATATAATGTATATGACGAGGAAGATACATGTTATTATTGTGAGATTAACATGGATGAAGATGATATGATTCGCGTTGTACAAGGACATTATAAAAACTGTCCTTACTACAGAAATGGTGATGAATATGCAGTGGTTAAAAAACAAATTTAAGCGTTTTAGCAGATTGCAAGACAAAGAGACAGAGATACAAGAACGGAGAATGAAGATGGTGATTATAGCAGGGCTTGGAAACCCTACAAAAGAGTATGAAAATACACGACATAATATTGGATTTATGGCAATAGATGCGCTTGCGGACAAGTATAATATCCATGTAATGGATTGTAAACACAAGGCACTAATTGGAAAAGGGATTATAGGGGGCACTAAAGTTATATTGGCGAAGCCGCTTACTTATATGAATCTGAGTGGTGAGGCAATTCGTGCCATAGTAGACTATTATAAGGTGGACCCAACAAGTGAGTTGATTGTGATTTATGATGATATTAGCCTTGATGTAGGGCAGTTGCGCATTCGCAAGAAGGGCAGTGCAGGCGGACACAATGGCATTAAAAATATTATTGCGCATTTGGGTGATGACACTTTTTTGCGCATTAAGATTGGTGTGGGGGAGAAACCGAAAGGATATGACTTGGCAGATTATGTACTAGAGAATTTTAGCAAAGAAGATTTGGAAGTGATGAGAGAGAGCCTTGAAAAAGTGGATGGAGCAGTTAACCTAATGTTGGAGGACAAGGTTGACGCAGCGATGAATGAATATAATAAAAAGTCAAAAGGTGAGTAGATATGAACACATTATTGGCACCGCTCAGAGAGCTTGGCGAGTACGAGGAGATTATAAGAGCATTAGATAAAAAAAGCGGTAAAGTAAGCATTAGTGGTTGTGTGGATTCTCAAAAGCTTCATGTGATATTTGGCATGGATAAGGATTATGATGTGAAATTGATTGTGACTTACAGCGATATTAAGGCACGAGAGCTCCTTGAAGACTGTCGTCTGTATTGTCGTGATTCTTATTTTTATCCAGCAAAAGACTTAATATTTTATCAGGCAGATGTACATGGCAATCAGCTTGCCAAAGAACGGATTGGAGTACAACGCAGGATTCTGGAGGGTAAGCCAGTTGTAATTGTCACAACTTTTGCTGCTTTGATGGCGCATCAACTTCCACTGTCAGTAATTGAGGACAATATTATTTATATTGACAGGGATAGCATAATTGAAGAACAAGCACTTTCGCGGAAGCTTGTAGCAATGGGATATGAGAAAAATTATCAGGTGGAAGCGCCAGGACAGTTTTCCATTCGCGGTGGTATTGTTGATATTTTTGATTTGACATCAGAGAATCCTGTTCGGATTGAGTTGTGGGGAGATACAGTGGAGTCAATGCGTACCTTTGATGTGTTAAGCCAGCGTTCTATTGAGGAAAATATAACACAAGTGTCAATTTATCCAGCAGCGGAATTAATATTGCCGCAGTCTGTGTTGGATGAGGGTTTTTACAAGATTGAGAAAGACTGTAAGGCACAGACAAAACATTTTCGAGAACAGACAAAGCCGGAGGAGGCGCATCGGCTTGAGACAACAGTTGCGGATTTAAAAGAACAGGTGACACAATTTCAGAGTTTGGTGAATCTGGATAGTTATATTAATTACTTTTATGAGGATACAATGTCGTTTATTGATTTATTTCAAAATCGGCGATGTTGTGTTTACCTTGATGAACCGTTGCGTATTGAGGAACATGCGAGAGCTGTGGAGTTGGAATTTCGAGAGAGCATGACAAACCGTGTGCAAAAGGGATATATTTTGCCAAAGCAGATGGAAGTGCTTTCTTCCGTACAAGAGATTTTGGCAAAATTGGAGGAGGCGCGTATTCTTGCGCTTTCCACAATGGAATTTAAGAATTTTGGCATTCGATTTTTGCAACGTTCTGCAGTCAGTGCGAGAACGATTTCTTCTTATAATAATAGTTTTGCAGAATTGGTAAAAGATTTAAATAATTTTAAGAAGCAAGGATATAGGGTACTTTTGTTGTCTGCGTCTGCGACGCGCGCAAAACGCCTTGCATCGGACTTGATGGATGAGGGATTGACAGCTTTTTATTCTGAGGATTCTGATAGAGCGTTACAGTCGGGAGAGATTATGACCTATCATGGTTCAATACGAAAGGGGTTTGAGTATCCACTGTTAAAATTTGTTGTGATTTCGGAGACAGATATCTTTGGAAAGCAACAACGTAAAAAGAAGAAAAAGACTTATGAGGGGCAGAAAATTCAAAATTTCTCGGACCTTAAAGTAGGGGATTATGTGGTGCATGAAAGTCATGGTCTTGGTGTTTATAAAGGCATTGAGAAGGTTGCGGTAGACAAAGTTGTAAAGGATTATATTAAGATTGCATATCGTGATGGTGGCAATCTCTATGTTCTTGCGACGGGATTGGATGTGATTCAGAAATATGCATCTTCCGACGCAGCAAAAAAGCCAAAATTGAACAAGCTTGGCACACAGGAATGGACAAAAACCAAATCGCGGGTGAAAGCGGCTGTCAATGAGATTGCTAAAGATTTGGTGGAACTCTATGCAATTCGCCAACAGAAGGAAGGGTTTATCTTTAGTAAGGACACAGTTTGGCAGCAGGAGTTTGAGGAAATGTTTCCTTTTGAGGAGACAGGTGATCAGCTTCTTGCTATTGAAGCGACCAAAAATGATATGGAGAGCCCGCGTATTATGGATCGTCTCATCTGTGGTGATGTGGGTTACGGTAAGACAGAGATTGCCATTCGCGCTGCATTTAAGGCAGTGCAAGATGGTAAACAAGTTGCGTATCTTGTTCCGACGACAATTTTGGCACAACAGCATTACAATACCTTTGTGCAGCGCATGAAGGACTTTCCAGTGCGTGTGGAGATGATGTCACGTTTTCGGACCACGGGGGAGATTAAGAAAACAATTGAGGACTTGAAAAAGGGATTGGTAGATATTGTAATTGGCACGCACAGATTATTATCGGCTGATGTAGTCTACAAGGATTTAGGACTTCTTGTAATTGATGAAGAACAACGTTTTGGCGTGCGCCATAAAGAGAAAATTAAGCAAATTAAAGATGATGTGGATGTGTTGACGCTGACTGCAACACCAATACCAAGGACGCTACATATGAGTCTGGTGGGAATTCGCGATATGAGTGTGTTGGAGGAAGCACCTGGAGAGAGACAGCCCATACAGACATATGTTATGGAGTATAATGAGGAGATGGTGCGCGAGGCAATTGTGCGTGAGTTGTCAAGACAAGGACAGGTGTATTATGTATACAATCGTGTCAACAATATTGATGAGATTACCAATTATATTGCGCATCTTGTCCCAGAGGCAAATGTAGCATTTGCGCATGGCCAGATGAAAGAACATGAGCTTGAGAAGATTATGTTTCAGTTTATCAATGGAGAAATTGATGTGTTAGTGGCAACCACTATTATAGAGACAGGATTGGATATTTCAAATGTCAATACAATGATTATTCATGATTCTGATGCGATGGGATTATCACAACTCTATCAATTAAGGGGACGTGTAGGGCGTTCCAACCGCACTTCCTATGCTTTTCTAATGTACAAAAAGGACAAAATGTTAAAGGAGATTGCCGAGAAGCGGTTACAGGCAATTCGTGAGTTTACTGATTTGGGAAGTGGCTTTAAGATTGCCATGAAAGACCTTGAAATAAGGGGGGCTGGTAATCTTCTGGGGGAACGTCAGCATGGACATATGGAGGCAGTTGGTTATGATTTGTATTGTAAGATGCTTAATGAGGCGGTCAAAACCTTAAAAGGTATGAAGAAAATAGAGGATAATTTTGACACATATGTTGATATGGATGTCGATGCGTTTATTCCGCCAGAGTATATTGTCAATGAGGTTCAGAAACTTGAAATCTACAAACGCATTGCAAGTCTTGAGAATGCGTCGGAATGTGATGATATGAGAAAGGAATTAAAAGACCGTTTTGGTATAATACCAAAGTCTGTTGAGAATCTAATACAGATCTCGTTAATTCGTGTTAGGGCACATTTGCGTTACGTGACAGAGATTAAGGGAAAAATGGGGCAGATTACATTTTTTATGGAGCCTTATGCACCAGTACATGTGGAGCGCTTGCCAAAGTTGATGGCAAAATATAAAGGTTCTCTAGAATTTTCTGCAAAAGGAACACCAAATTTCGTGCTAAAATATAAAAAGTATGGTTTAATAGAGAAAGAGGCAGAATTAATGATGTCCTATACCAATAAAATGTTGGCAGACCTTGCCTTATTATATGATGCATAAGATGGTTTGCACTATAGTACGAATGATATAAAATACTAAAGGTTTACTGTACTAAGAAATAGGCAATAGGAAGGAGAAAAATTATGGAATACAGAAAAATGGAGAAACTTAATATTAGCACGTCATTGCTAGGATTTGGCTGTATGCGTTTTCCGACAAATGCAGATGGGAGCATCAATGAGGAGGAGACACTCGCCATGATTGATAAAGCGTATCAGTCGGGCGTTACATACTTTGACACAGCATATCCCTATCATGGTGGAAAAAGTGAGGAGGTCACGGGAAAAGCACTTGCGCGCTATGCTAGAGATTCCTATTACTTGGCGACAAAGCTGCCAATTTGGGGAGTCAAGTCGGTTGCAGATGCAGAACGCATTTTTCAAGAGCAGTTAAAGCGCTTACAAAAAGATTATGTTGATTTTTATTTGATGCACGCGTTGAACGCTGGAAGTTGGAAGACTGTAAAAGAGCTTGATCTTCTTGGATATTGCGAGAAGCTACGCGCAGAGGGAAAGCTTAAATATCTTGGATTCTCATTTCATGATGAGTATGCAGTATTTGAGGAGATTCTAACAGCGTATCCATGGGATTTTTGCCAGATTCAGTTAAATTATATGGATAAAGATACACAAGCTACATTAAAGGGAGTGGAACTTGCGAAGAAGTTGGGGATACCAATGATTATTATGGAACCAATCAAAGGTGGTTCTCTTGCAAAACTTCCTTATGATGGTATTGATGAACTATTTAAAAAGGCACGTCCTGAGGCGTCAACTTCGTCATGGGCACTGCGTTATGTCGCCAGCTTTGATAATATAAAGGTGGTTTTGAGTGGTATGTCGACAATGGCGCAAGTGGAGGATAATTTGGATACATTTGCGCATTTCGCGCCTTTAAATGAGACAGAACAAAGGATTATTGAACAGGTGGCAGATGCTTTGAACAAGCGAGTGCAAAACGATTGCACAAGCTGTCGCTACTGTATGCCATGTCCGGCCGGTGTTGATATTCCGAAATGTTTTGCTATTTGGAACCAATATCATATCTATGAGAATACGAACGAGACCAAATGGAACTGGACACAGGGTATAGAGGAGTCAAAAAAAGCGTTGCATTGTGTCCAGTGTGGAAAATGTGAACAGGCATGTCCACAGCACATTGCGATTCGAGAAGATCTTGCATGTCTTCAGCAAGAGTTGGATTCCATAACAAAAGCGTAATAGAATAAATTATCAGAATATTCTGACAATGAAACAAGGTGCATAAGAAGAAGGAAATATGTGTAATATGACAATTTTCGCCTTCTTTTACACCTTGTTTTTCTATAATAGCAAGACATTTTTCACAAAAATAAAAGAAAGTTAAACAAATTGTAGAAATTATTTAAATAGTATATTATAATAAAACTCGAATAGATTAACATAACTCGTTAACAATTCAAGAGTGGAGTGTAAAGGTGGAGGATTAGAATGAGTGAAGGAAGATATAACATTCAAAAGCAGTATAAGGTTGATAAGGGAATGCCGTTGGATGCATTATTCCAGAGAATCGACAATCTGAAATGCCGCCGCATTTTTGAAGCGGAGATTGAGTGCGTCGAATGGAGCTATCATCTGGTTGATAAAGAGGGGATTAAGGACAGGAAAGATCTTGTTCGAGAGCCAGGATTGTCTATTTTTGAGGTCAATCTTAAACGAAAGATATCACCGGATTTGCTCACTGAAGTATTCGCCGGATTACTGCAAAGGCCGATGGTTATGGTCTATTTGTGTGATGGGGAGCTTTCCATGGGAACTTATATTCCATCGGGAAGTGGGAATGCAGGTAAAATGTGCTCGACAGATTTTTATCCGTATGATACGGACCGCATGATTGAAGTGTTAGATTATGATATAGATTGCGGTAAAACGACAGAGCAGATACATAAGCGGATTTTTGCAACGCTTCGTCAGCAGAAACGTGTTATTATGATAGAGAAAGCGTTTGAGCGTCTGAGCAGAGACACTGCAAAAGAAACGTTTGCGTATGAGTTCAGTTATGAGAATCTTGAGCGAATCAGGAGGGATGCGGATTTTGTACAATCCCAATTGAAAGTAGTGTAACGAGATGGAGGAATGTGTTGTATGGACAACAGGATATCAAGGACAACTGCAGCCACAATACTAAATTCCTTAAAAAGCGGAGTTGTTCCAAGAATTGGGCTTGAGTATATCACTGTGGGGAGAAAAAGTGAGATTCAGGCACTATTACAGGACGTATCCATCATTGAGCAGGGAGGGGCAGCATTTCGTTTTATTGAAGGGAAATACGGAAGCGGAAAAACCTTTCTTATGCATGCGCTTAGAAATCATGTGATGGAGAAAAACTTTGTGGTGACAGATGTAGAGCTTTCTGTGGACAGACGACTTATTGGAAATAAGGGGCAGGGGCTTGCAACGTATCGAGAATTGATTCGGAATATGGCTACATATGCATGTCCTGACAACGGAGCACTACAACTCATTCTTGACAAATGGATTGGCGCACTCGAAAACGAGGTGGTACAATTTGAGGGACTTGTACCAGGCCATGAAGTTTTTGACGTCAGAGTCAGTCAGAAGATTTACAAGATTACATCCTCGATGGAGGAGCGCGTAAATGGGTTTGATTTCGGAAAAGTGCTTGCTTCCTATTATAAAGGGCACCGAACAGGTGATATGGAGTTGCAAAAAAAGGCTCTGCGATGGCTCTGTGGGGAGTACAGAACCAGAACAGACGCAAAAACAGATTTAGGGGTAAATCTGATTATTACGGATGAGAATTGGTATGATTTTATTAAATTGTTTGCAGATTTCATGGTGAAAGCAGGTTATGCAGGATTGTATGTGTGTATGGATGAGTTGGCGACGTTGTATGAAATTCCAAGCCGTGTAGGCAGAGAATATAATTACAATAAGCTGCTGTCAGTATACAATGATGCGTTGCAAGGAAAAGCTTCCCATCTGGGGATTATTGCCAGTGTCACAAAGGAAGCGATGGAGGACCCTGTAAGGGGAGTATTTAGCTTTGAACCATTGAAATCTAGGCTTGCAGAGTCAAGCTTTGAGCAGGATGGAGCGATTCGGATGAGGGACATGGCAGCTCCTGTAATAAAACTATCTGTATTAAATCCGGGGGAGATGTATGTACTTTTGGAGAAGCTGGCGAACATACATGGGATTTTGTATGGGTATACACCAAAACTTGAGCATGATGATTATATCTACTTCTTAAAACAACAGTACAGTAGGACCTCAGAGGGAGAGGAAGCGACTGCGCGCGATATGATTAAGGATTACATCACGCTTTTAAATTTGATGCAACAACATCAAGAAATGCCCAAAGAGAAAATTCTTTATGCAATGCAAGTCTAAAAAATAGGTACACACAAGAAGTGGAATGGGGATTCTACTTCACAAAAATAATAGATTATAAATAATATAAGGGTTGGAGTAATGAGGAGCAATATGATTAAGGCAGTAGTGTTTGACATGGATGGAGTGCTCATTGATACGGAAAAGCATTATAATGCAGCATGGTGCGAGGCAGCACGCATGGCGGGTTTTGATTTCAAAAGAGAACATGCGCTGATGCTTCGTAGCTGTGATGTACAGCTTGCGGAAAAGATGATGAAGGACATTTTTGGCGCAGGCTTTGATTACTTTGCCATACGGGAAGTCAGACGTCGTCTAGTGGCAGAGCGACTTGAAAAATATGGACTGGAAAAAAAGCCTGGTATTGATGAAATACTGGCTTTTTTACACAAAAAAAATATTAAGGCAGCTGTTGCAACAGCAACGCCAATTGAGCTGACATTACAGCATCTTGAGAAAATTGGCGTTCGGAATCAGTTTGATAAAATTGTGAGTGCAAAGCAAGTGAAACATGGAAAACCAGCGCCAGATGTTTACCTTTATGCTTGTGAGCAGATTGGTGAGGAGCCGTCGAATTGCATTGCAGTTGAGGATTCACCAAATGGTATTAAGGCAGCGTATGCCGCTGGTTGTAAACCGGTGATGGTGCCTGATTTGACACAGCCTGACGAAGAAATTCAGCCACTTTTGTATGCTGTGGTGGATTCTCTTGTAGAAATCAGGAGACTAATTGATTAAGGGGAAATTATAGTCTCCTGATAATTCATTTCTGCAAAAGTATTTCCATAACTGTCCGGTGTCAGATAAAAATTTGCGCTTCCGCACCAACCGTTTTGTGCGTCAAGACCTAGGTTGTTGATGTGTATAGGGAGTGCACTGTGAAATTCTGATGTTGGCTGTTCATTTAACACTCTTGTAATTCCTTCTGGTAAAAAAATTTTATTATTAATAGAAGATGTATTGAACATAACAGCGGCATGATATCTGCTGCTTTCTTCTTCATTGAGACAAAACACGAAATCATTCTTTTTATATCCATTTTCAATTAAAAGTTCATCTGTATCAAGTGAAATTAGATTATCAATTGTTTTTCCTGTGTAATCGTTTTGTGCAACATATGGCCTAGTGTCACTGTAACCAACAGTATGTACTGCAACATTTTGAAAAGTAAGGTTTACGCGGTTTGATAGGCTTAGGCATTGTACATTAAAAAAATAGGGGCTGTTATAGTTATATAGTGTACAATCTGTAAATCGCAGTGCACAGTTGCCAGAATATTCTTCAAATGCAGAATCATGGACAAGAATGATTCCGCCTGGTCCGTATGCTCGAAATTCACAGTTTTGGAAAGCGACATTGCTGTCGCCACGCAGTCCTAACCCAATACATTGATTTTTATCAGAAAGAAATAGGCAGTTATCAAATATTAACTCTTTGCCAAACAAATAATTTTGCTCAATATGGACAGCATATTCTTTGTAGAAAGTTTGTGGTATGCTGGGATCTACTACGGCAGGGGGACAATCTATCCAATTGCCGTTTTTGTCTGCATAACTATAGATTGTGAGATTACTAATTTTGCCTGCGGCAACGGACAGGGGTGGTTCAAAATAATTGTTGCCATTGTATTGGAGAATACAGTTTTCACGGTCTGTTCCTTCTAGATGAATGGTCTTGTCTGTAATCATTACTTGTTCATTATAAACCCCTTCAGATATAATTAAAGTGCTATTTGATGGCACAGCGGCAACTGCTTCCGAAATGGAAGCAAAGTCGCCAGTGCCATCTTGTTTTATTGTATATTTTTCCTGACTGGCAGAGAGTGGGCAACAGTACAAAAGAGACAGTGTTGTGCTGGCAAAGACTACAGCCAACAATTTACCTGCAAGACAGGAAGAAATTTTTGATAGTAGTTTCATAAGTAGTTTCCTTTTTATCGATTGATTATAAAAACGTTGCTGGCAGTTAGGACGTTTGGCTCTGAGGTGCTGACAGTAATATAATAACTTCCGTTGGCAAGTGTGCCATTTGGAATGAGACCATTTTTCTGATCAGGAATCCAAATGTTATTAGATGAGTTAATATCAAATACTTGAGTGCCATTGTTTGCGGGGAATGTGAAAAGACCATTGTCTGCAATATTCCGAAAAATACCAGCAATATCTCCTGTGACAGCATTACGAATAAAAAATAGATATTTTGTCTCCGCAGGAAGACGCTGAAAATCACTACCATTTGCTGAGGTGAGCAGATCATATCGAACCGTTAGATTGTGGTCTGTTATAGTTGCTGTGACATAACCACCATTTACGTGACCAACACCATCATATTGCAAGACAGTTCCATTACCAAGAGCAAGCGTATTATTGTTTGGATAGGAAAGCCCATCAATCAAAAGACTTGTACCAGGAACAGTCAATGTTTTTCCAGAATAAGGATTATTATTTCTTACTGGGTTCGGCAAAACAGTTGCTTTTTTGGGAGCACTAACATTTTGGCTGGTTCCATTTATTCCAGGATTGATTGGATATCTGCCTTCTCCTCTGCCATATATAAGATAGTGCTTGTAGAGTGCATTTGGGTCTGTTCCAACAGATGCCACAACATCTGGATATGTTTGTGCATAGTAAATGGCATCAAAAACTAAAGAGTTCACTGGAAAGTTTGTCTGTGCTGAAGCAGTTGGCAGACGTCCTTCTGCTTTTCCATAAGTCATATAATGCTTGTAGAGCGCATTTGGGTCTGTTCCAACTTCTGATGCGACATCTGGGTAAGTCTGCGCGTAGTATTCGGCATCAAATATTGTGCCATCTGGCATAGAAACAGGAGCAGCGAGTGCGGTGAAAGTGTTTCCTAGCATAAATCCGGTAGCCAAAAATCCAATTAATATTTTTTTCTTCATGATTTTCCTCCTAGTATTTTTGATATAACGAAAAAAAGCAATACGTTAAAACGTTATATTGATTCAATAATAACTTATTTTGTACGAATAATCAAGTATATATTACGTAAAAGCGTCATAAAATAAAAATATATATTGGAAAATGCGCATTTCCATCTACCAATAAATAATATCTTTTGTAGAATTTATATAACGTTAAAAAGTAGTAGGAGTGATGTAATGAATACAACCTTAAAGAAAATAATGGATTTATTGGAAGAACGTCAGTGGACAATCTATAGATTGGCAAAAGAATCAGGGATTCCTTATTCGTCATTAAATTCTCTCTTTCAAAAGAATAATCAGCCAACAATTTCAACATTGGAGAAAATCTGTGCTGGATTTCATATTACAATGTGTGAATTTTTTTCTGACAATACACCTTATCGGGAAAAACTAGAAGAATACAGCAAAGAAGAACTTGATATCTTAGAATTATACAGAAATCTCAATCGCACAAACAAAAAAATATTTATTGGAATATTGCAAGTGCTTAGAAACAATTAAGCGTTACGTTACTTTTCGCATCTGCGCCATGCATTTGTTGCATGGTGTCAAAGCCAGCGCCAAAATGTCTGCTTTGTGGTATTTTGTATGCATCAATTGTTGCAATTGAGGAAAGGCAGATATTGTTAAAGTCTTGACAATATTTGGAAATCGGCATAGAATGTAGAAAGTAATAGATTCAAGAAAACAATCACACAACGAGGAAAGGAAGTGTGTAACTGCATGGACAGTTGTGACAGTAAAGAACAATATCATATGGGCGGATACACGCAAAACAGTTGTAATAGTTCTTTGTGTAACTGAACACAAAAGGAATATTATTTTTCTACAGTTCCTTAGTCTGAAATTGGATTCGCCCGCAATTTTTTGGAAAGAATAAAAATAGAAAGGCGATGTTTATTTTGGAAAATGAATTTTTGAATGAACCAGATTATATTCAAGAACTGGTGGACTTGATTCGGAGTGGCGAGCGTAGAGAGAAGATTGCGGAGGAGCTAACCAATTATCATGACAATGATATTTCCAATGCACTAGATGAACTTAATTGCGAGGAACGTAAAATTCTCTATTACATTCTTGGCGACGAGAGAGTATCGGAGATCTTTGCTTATCTGGATGATCCTGGAAAATATTTAGGAGAGCTGGAGCTAGAGCAGGCGGCGGACATTATTGAGAATATGGACGCTGATGATGCGGTGGATGTGCTTGAGGAAGTCGATGAGGAAATCAGGAAACAGTTAATTGAACTGATTGACGAGGAGTCAAAGGAAGATATTAGGCTCATCTGTTCCTATGAAGAAGATGAGATTGGCAGCAAGATGACCACAAATTTTATTGAGATTGGTAGAAGTTTGACAATTAAACAGGCGATGCGCGCTCTGATTGCGCAGGCGGAAGAAAATGACAATATTTCAACGCTGTTTGTAGAGGATAATGATGGGACTTTTTATGGTGCTGTCGATTTAAAGGACTTGATTGTTGCTAGAACTTATATGGATTTGGAATCTTTGATTACGCAGTCGTTTCCGTATGTGAGAGACCATGAGACAATCTCAGAATGTATTGAGCGCCTAAAAGATTATGCAGAAGATTCCATTCCTGTATTGAATGATAAGAATGAGTTGATTGGCGTTATCACAGCCCAGGATATTGTTGAGGTTGTAGATGATGAATTGGGTGATGACTATGCGAAACTTGCTGGTATGACGGAGGAAGCGGAGCTTGAGGAATCGCTGGGTGAGAGTATTAAAAAGCGTCTGCCATGGCTGATTGTCCTGTTAGGATTAAGTATGTGTGTATCTACTGTGACAAGTCTATTTGAGGGGGTTATTGCGCAGCTTGCTATTATTGTAAGTTTTCAGTCAGTAATACTAGGTATGTCAGGAAATGTGGGAACACAGTCGCTTGCTGTGACAATTCGGCTTCTGATGGATGAGAATCTGGAAACAAGACAAAAGGTTGGGATGATTTTTAAAGAAATGCGTATTGGCTTTTCTAATGGATTAATTCTTGGCATACTATCGTTTGTGATGATTGGTGGTTATTTGTGTCTGCTGAAAGGCAAGTCGCCACAATACGCATTTGCAATTTCGCTTTGTGCGGGGATTGCGCTTTTGATGGCGATGACTATTTCAAGTATTGTCGGCACATCTGTACCTATGTTTTTTAACAGGATACATGTGGACCCTGCTGTGGCTTCTGGCCCTTTAATTACAACAGTAAATGATTTGATTGGAGTGGTCACATATTATGGTGTGGCATGGTTTCTATTAATCCATCTTTTAGGATTGGGATAATGCAGTTTGAGAACCGTTTATAACCAAAATTTTACAATGAATAAAAATCCATTATATACAAATACTAGCAATACAGTTTTATAAATATTATGAACATGTATTTTGATTCTATGAAGGGAAATGCGCTGTCAGAATGGTTTAGATTGATTGTGAAAGTGTTTTGTACCTTCATGGCATAATAATAGGCTGACATTATAGTTTGCTAGAAATGGAGGAAATATCGGTGAAAGCTACGGGAATAGTGCGTAGGATTGACGATTTAGGACGTGTTGTCATACCAAAAGAAATTAGAAGGACTTTAAGAATAAGGGAATCTGATCCGCTAGAAATTTTTACAGATCATGAGGGAGCTATTATTTTAAAAAAGTATTCGCCAATTGGTGAGCTTGGAAGTTTTGCAAAGCAGTATGCAGAGAGTCTGTCGCAAGTGTCAGGTCATTTGGCATTGATTGCGGATCGAGACCAGATTATAGCAGCAGCGGGCAGCAACAGCAAGCAAGTGCTTGGCAAATCTGTCAGTAAGGCGTTGGAGGAAAAAATGAACTCGCGCGAGACAGTGTGCTCGTCACGCTCTGATAAAGATTATGTGTCTGTGACAGAGGAGGAAGTTGAGGAATATCAACATGAAGTAATCATACCAATTATTACTCAAGGAGATGTGATTGGGGCGGTTGTATTATTGTCCGCGAAAGCAGGTGACGAAATGAATGAAGTCGAGATGAAACTTGCGCAATCGGCGGCGGGATTTCTTGGAAAGCAGATGGAACAGTAAAAGTATTATATTGACATATTATATATAGAAAGAACAGCTATAATTGGTGATAGGTTTATGGCTGTTCTTTTTATGCACACGGACGCGGAGAGGAAATAAGCCGCTAAGGTTGTCTGCATTTGTTTTCTCCCGATTGCATACAGATATCCAAAAGAGAGGCATATTAACAAAGCTGTCCGCGCATCTAACAAATGGACAGATAGTAGAAAAATATACACATGCGTTTTCAACAATAGATATGATAAGCTAATATCATCAAAAGAACCGGTTCTCAAAAGATAAAGGAGCGTATGCGTATGATTATCGTAAATGAACAGGAAAAGGTATTTCATCTGAACAATGGACGAATCAGCTATCTATTTTATGTTATGGAGAGTGGGCAACTTGGCCATCTGTACTTTGGCAAAGCACTAACCCAAAAAGGCAGTTATTTGCATATGGTAGAAAAGGTGCATCGCCCTATGACAACCTACATAACAGAAGGGGATCTTTACACTTCCTATGAGCATCTGCGACAGGAATATCCTTGTTATGGCACTTCAGATTATCGTTATCCCGCCATGGAAATTCAAGGAGGAGACGGAAGTCGTATCTGTAAGCTGGAATATCAGCGATATAGAATTATCAATGGGAAAAAGCTCTTACCTGGATTGCCAGCCACTTATGTGGAGGATGAAAGTGAGGCTTCTACAGTTGAGATTGTTATGCGGGATTCAAAATATGCACTGGAAGTTGTTTTTTCCTATAGTATTTTTCGTGATTTTGATGCAATTGCTAGGAGTGTTCAACTTGTCAATCACGGAAAAGAAGCATTGCTTGTGAATCGAGCAATGAGCATGAGTATTGACTTTCCAGACGCGGCGTTTCAGAGTGTACAATTGTCGGGTGCGTGGGCGCGGGAGCGATATGTTCATGTGCGCGATTTACAGCCAGGAATTACTGCTGTGTCCAGTATGCGTGGAAATTCTTCTCATCAGCACAATCCGTTTTTGGCGCTAAAACGTAAAAATACTACAGAACAGAGCGGTGAGGCATATGGATTTAGTCTGATTTACAGTGGTAATTTTCTCGCGCAAGCGGAGGTGGATAATTATCAGGTACTGCGTGTGATGCTAGGTATCAATCCTTTTGGCTTTCAGTGGAAACTTGATGCAGCGGCTAATTTTACAACACCTGAAGCAGTTATGGTATATTCTAATGCTGGATTAAATGGCATGAGTCAGCAGTTCCATCGTCTGTATCAAAATCGACTGGTACGGGGATATTGGCGAGACAGAGAGCGACCAGTTCTTATTAACAATTGGGAAGCGACACAGTTTGACTATGTGGAGGAAGATTTAATCCGTTTTGCCGCAAAGGCAAAGGAATGCGATATTGAACTGTTTGTGTTGGATGATGGTTGGTTTGGGGCACGCAACGACGACAAATGCGGACTTGGTGACTGGAAGGCAAACACACAAAAATTGCCCAATGGAATTGAGGGACTTTCTAAACGGATAGAAGCACTTGGCATGAAATTTGGATTGTGGTTTGAACCGGAAATGGTCAATAAAGACAGCGACTTTTTTAGGATACATCCAGATTATATTATCGCAACACCAGAGCGCAGTGTTTCCCACGGAAGAAATCAATTTGTTCTTGATTTCTCGCGCAGGGAAGTAGTGGATGCAATATATGAACAGATGTACGCATTGCTATCAAAGGCAAAGATTAGTTATATTAAATGGGATATGAACCGTTCGATCAGCGAGTGTTATTCAAAGGCATATCACTCCGATCAGCAAGGAGAAATTTTTCATCGATATATTTTGGGTGTTTATGATTTGCATGAGCGTTTGATACAGGCATTTCCAAGTTTGTTGATTGAGTCTTGCGCAAGCGGAGGCGGACGGTTTGACGCGGGGATGCTTTACTATGCACCGCAGGGGTGGGTATCTGATGACTCTGACGCGATTGAACGGTTAAAAATTCAATATGGAACCAGTTTGGTTTACCCTTTAAGCTGTATGGGAGCGCATGTCTCTGCCTGCCCAAATGAACAGGTGGGACGTCAAACACCACTTGAGACACGAGGAAATGTGGCATTTACGGGCGCGTTTGGCTATGAGCTTGACTTAAATAAACTAAGTGTTAATGAAATTGAAACCGTGAAAAAACAGGTTGCTTTTTATAAAGAAAACAGAAATTTTATCGCCAAAAGTGATTTTTATCGATTATGCAGCCCTTTTGAGACAAATTTTGCTGCATGGGAGGCAGTAGCGCCCGATGGAAAACGGGCGCTTGTGACTGTAACTCGTATACTGAGTGAGATTAATGGTCCTTATAGACGTCTGCCCCTTTGTGGACTATTGCCAGAACAGCAATATCATATCAAGAGTCAATATTTATCTTACAATGCATATGGCGATGAGCTAATGCAATATGGAATGATACTAGAAGATAAATCTTCCGGACAAATTATTGATGGAAGTGGTGGCTGCCAAGACTTTCGGTCAGTGTTGTATGAGATTACGGCGGTGTAGGAATGCTGGTATCATGTTCTGAGAAAGGATTAGATTTCTTGCGGTTATCATCACTTTTGGACTGTTCTTGTATTCGATATTTGCTGGGAGAAAGTCCTGTGAGCTGCCGGAATGCCTTACAGAAGGATTCAGGCGTCTGATATCCACAGGAGAAAGCAATACTGGCAATAGAAAGCTGTGTCATAGAGAGCAGATGTGCAGCTTTGGTAAGCCGGAATGTCTGTAGATATTTTAGGGGAGATTGTCCTGTGTGCTCCTTAAACAAGGTGCTTAGATAACTTCTGTTTAGTCCAATATAACGGGCAATATCTTCAATTTGCAGTGGTTCGCTATAGTGGTTTTGAATATAACGTATGGCATGGGCAATATATACATTTTCCTTGGGTGCACAGTGTGCTTTGTCTTTGTTTGTCTTGGCGAGACAGGAAAAAAAGAGATAGAGCATTGCCATTTGACGATATTGGTCATCAGAGCTGGCATTGTTGTGCTGTAACATATCCATCACGTACTTTTCGGGGTGTTGGTCCTCACTACAGGTAAAGATAGGAAAATCTTGGCAGAGGCCAAAAGTGTTGAGCATCTTCTTTGCTTTCTTTCCTGAGAAACCCACCCAAACATAAGTCCATGGGGCTGTGGCATCAGACATATATACCGTCTGATAGTCGGGTTCAATAAGAAAACCTTGCCCTTTTGTAAGTTGATAACAATTGCCATTGACATAAAATTCACCCTGTCCATCCAAGATATAGTGAATGAGATAAAAACTACGAACAGCAGGTCCATATTTGTGACAGGGTTTTGTGACAGAGTAACCAAAGTTGTTGATATGAAGATCTTCGACTTCCATTGTAGGAAATTCGACAAAATATGAATTTTCCATAGGCAACCTCCGCTTCGTCAATGTTGTTAACAGATTTAGTTTACCATTGCACAGTATATATTTCAATTAGATTTTAATAAGACAAATTTTTATAGTATATTCAGGTTACTTTTGCAATACATTCAGAGAATATTTTAGACAGAAAATAAAACATCCTGATTTGTATGCCCGCCAAAGCGGGCAGATGGGAGTTCGTGTGAAATTAAAATTTCACCATCCTGATTTGTACGCCTGCTGAAGCGGGTAGATGGGAGTTCGTGTGAAATTAAAATTTCACCTTCCTGATTTGTACGCCTGCTGAAGCAGGCAGATGGGAGTTCGTGTGAAAAATCGTTCTAAGGCAGCAAAAGACACTGCCTTAGAACGATTAAGTTTCACATTGTTTATTTGAGCCGACAAAGGCGGCAGGGAGGGTTAAAATGAAACAGGTTAATATAAAATCCTATCTGATGCGGGGACTAGCAGTAGTCATTGGTATTTTTATGGTGGGAATTGCAGTTGGGTTTTTTAAGATTGTGGAGATGGGGGCAGACCCATTTACAGCGATGAACACAGGGATTAGTGGAATGATTGGAATGCAGTTTGGCACATTGCAGTTGATTGTGAATGCCTTGATATTGGTTCTTGTGTTTGCATTCAAAAGGCAATTTATTGGATTTGGAACAATTTTTAATATGGTTTTTGTGGGATACACAGCAGATTTTATTATGTGGCTACTAGCGAAATTTCAGATTACATTTGACACGTGGCCGGTTCGGATTCTTTTGTTGATTTTTGCAGCGCTTTTAATTTGTATTGGAGATGCGCTTTACATCTCTGCGGATATGGGAATGTCACCTTATGATGCAGCGGGGTATATTGTAGAGACACTGACTGGAAAGAAAATTTCATTTCGCATTGCAAGAATTATTCTGGATATTGTTTGTGTTGGCATTGGATTTGTGACAGGAATGCAAGTGGGAATTGAGTGGAAAATTATTGGTATCGGAACGGTAATTCTTGCATTCTGTACAGGGCCATTGATACAATTTTTTCGCGTGCATTGGAGCGATAAATTACTGGCGCCATACAAAAAAACAAATTAAAGTTTCTGTGATACATAAGACACGCTTATTATGTAGCGAGTGGGGGAAAACAACTTCCCGTACTCGCTTAATTATTATTATAACAAATTATTTAATAATATATTGTTTCTGGTGTAGTACCAATCAGGCGATATAGCAATACATAAAGATAAAATGACAGATACTTCCGCCCATTACAAACAGATGAAAAATCTCATGCGAACCAAAGTATTTGTGAAGGGAGTTAAATAAGGGCAACTTGAGTGCATAGATGATTCCGCCGATTGTATAGATAATTCCACCAGCCAAAAGCCAGCCAAAAGCCGCGTGTGGTAATGTGTTCCATAATGTTCCAAATACAAGTAGACACAGCCAACCCATAGCAATATAGAGAATAGAAGAAAACCATTTTGGGCAGGTAATCCACAATGCTTTTATGAACATTCCAACAATAGCAACACCCCACACAAGCGCTAAGAGTGAATAACCTATTTTGCCATTAAGTACAATCAGACAGACTGGAGTATAGGAGCCTGCAATCAACACAAAAATCATCATGTGATCAATTTTTTGAAAAATCTGTAAAATTCGCCCAGTGACATTAATACTATGATAAAGTGCACTTGCACCATACAATAAAATCATACTTGCGACAAAGACTGCAAGTGCAAGTGTTGTCAGACCACTATGTGCTTTCATAATGAGTGGAGAGGCGGCGATTGCCGCCATAAGGCAAGCGATAAAATGTGTGATGGCGCTTCCGGGTTCTCTGATAGTTAGCTGCATAAGTTGCTCCTCCTTTACATAACCTTCTATAAAATGCTTGTATTAATATACAATACAAGAAATGTCGAAGATAGATTGACAATGAAAATAATTTTAAAATAGAGTTTGATAAAAGATAATGTAGTATTTAAAACTACATGTTGCTAAGAACTATACTACTACTTATAATATCCGTTGTCAATTAATTTATGTAAAAGAATGTCAGATTTAATAACAACTCAGTGCAGTATTTTGCACTATTAATCTTCTTCAATCACATGGATTTCGAGATAGTCAAAATCAATATCTTCTACAAAATTATCAGAAAAGAAGCGGGTTTTATCATGTTTTTTGAAATCCGCAACGTTAGAATCCAACCAGATTGGTTTGCCAAGGTCAAACGCATAACAAACTTTCTCAAGCGCATCAAATACCTTGTGCGTGCGTGTCTCAGAGCGGTTGTCACAGATGACAGTATCTTGAAGCAGATGATTGTCTTTAAAGGTTCTTGCCCATAGTCGAAACATTGTAATTCTCCTTACAGTATAATTTTGTTGTGGTATATAACTCTATAAAAATAAAAAGTCCATAAAATGAGGAGTGCCCCGATACATTAAAAATGTACCGAGGCTATTATGAAAAAATTTATCTATGTGTAATGAAAACACTACGTTGTAATTAATTCGATAATAAAATATTACCATTGAATTATGAATAAAATATGAACAAAGTGTTAGTATATTGTGAATATGCATATTTACAATATAAAATAATTTGTCTAAGTATACAAAATATACAAAATTGGAGTGTGAGTAGAAATTTCTAGACTAATTTTTTTCAAAGCTTTTGGTTGTAAGCGAAGAAATTTAATGGTATCATAAATTGAAGAAATACAGAAGGATTGAGAAATTGGTTCGTTGGAAAGGTGCGGTTTAGACGATGGATAATTTTATGGATAAGCTTGCGCAGAAGTTCAGTGCACAGGAAATGATTAAGGCAAATTCCCAAGCGGAAGCGGAGGAGTTGCAACGATTACAATTGCAGGTCTCAGAATACGAGAAGATTTTGCAAGAGATGAGAAAACTAAATTATAAAAATACAGAACTTGCAGAGAAACTAGAGCTGATGATTGGTGAGAATGCTGGAAAAATCCAAAGTATGAAAGAAGATGAACAGCAGTTGATTGCGGCGCTGCGCGATTTGACGGATGAACAGACAAGAAATCGGGAGGCAGAGATTGCAAGAAAGGCAGAGGAGCGGTTAGAGCGAGAACAGACACAGGTACAACAGAAACAGATAGATATTTCCGCAATAACAGACCTGTTGGAAAATAAATTTCAGAAATCAGATGATTTTGTACATAAGGAGAATGTTAAAGTATATAGAAATGTACAAGCAGTTGTTGTCGACGAGATTAAGCGCTGCATAGAAAGTTTACAAGAAGATAGAGACGAATTAAAAAAGATGTTGGATGCAAAGTTGAAAAAGATTATGATTCTCAGTGGGATTTCTGTGGCAGCTGCTTTGACAAGTGTCGTTTTGTGGGCTTTAATGATGACTGGAGTGATAAAGTAAGGAGAAAGTATGGCAAAGATTTCGTTTAAACCTGGGAATATGCTTTATCCACTTCCTGTGGTGATGGTGAGTGTGGCGGACAGACAAGGAAACGCCAATATTATAACCATTGCATGGGCAGGGACAATATGCACCAATCCGCCAATGGTCAATATTGCGGTGCGGCCATCGCGATACTCGCATTCCATGCTTAAAGAGACTGGAGAGTTCGTTATCAATTTGACGACGAAGGAACTTGCATATGCAACAGATTACTGTGGAGTGCAAAGTGGCAGGGAAGTTGACAAGTGGAAGGAAACAGGACTTACACCAATTGCTTCTGAGGTAGTGAAGGCTCCAGCAATCGCAGAGAGTCCAGTGAATATTGAGTGTAGTGTTGTAAAGATAGAAAGACTTGGATCACATGATTTGTTTACAGCAGAAGTGAAAGCAGTTCATGTGGATGCGCATTATATGGATGCGCAAGGAAGTTTTCATCTTGAGCAAGCACAACCGATTGTGTACAGCCATGGAGCTTATTACGCTCTTGGTAAGCAATTGGGTAAGTTTGGATATAGTGTGCAGAAGAAGTCTTGATAAGAAAGGTGAAAACTTTTATAGGATAGAAAGAGGTCGCATTAGATTTTTCTTTAAGGAAAAATTTAGTGTGACTTTTTTTGCCCTATGGTATTTGTTGATGACAGATATTAGACAGATATAGCAATTTGAATAAAAATTTACTACTTTTTGCTGAAAGATTGCAATTTTTCAACAAAAGAGATAAAATATTATTAACAAAGAGCAAGAGGATAGTGTGAAGTGTAATCCTTCTAAGCTAATAAAAGGCACTGCCTAAGAAAGATTAAGTTTCACACGATTACTATTTGTGCCGTCATTTGGCGGCGGAATGGAGATTAAAATGGGTAAAAAGAAAAAAAGTCTAATTAGTTCGATTATGTGCCTATGTGGTGCAGTTGCAGCAGTGACAGGAATTGGAATTGGTGCAAATGCGATATTTTCGATTGAAGATATGTCAACATCTGCTTATGAGACATATGAGGAAGCAGTGGATGAGGGCTACAAGACGGAAATTAAATCACAAGTGCAAAGTGCAGTTTCCGTAATACAAAGTGAATATGATAAGTTTAAGGCAGGGGAAAAGACTGAGGAACAGGCACAAGAGGATGCAAAAGATTTTGTTCGTGCAATGCGTTATCGAGATGATCAAAGTGGATATTTCTGGATTGATGGTATGGATTATGTGTTGGTGATGCATGCCGTACTAACAGATCAGGAAGGGGATAATCGTAAAGATCTAAAGGACCAAAATGGGGTTATGATCACACAGTCTGTGGTTAATGTCTGTAATAGCGCAGACAAATGCGGATATAACGAATTTTATTTTACGAAATCAGATGGAAGAACGATTGCACCCAAAATTGCTTATTCTGAGTTATTTGAGCCGTGGGGGTGGGCAGTCTGCACAGGAAATTATGTTGACGATATGAATGCGGCAAAGGAAGTGGTTCGGAAAGAATTGAATGATGAATATATGGGCGTACTGGTGCGAACAAACACTGTATTTTTTACTGTGATTTTAATTTCATTAATTGTGGCGTTTGTTGTCGGTAGACAGATTGTAGCTCCACTGAAAAAGATTCAAATATTTGCACAGAGGATCTCAGAAGGGAATCTGACTACCAACGTGCAAGTAAAAACAAGAAATGAGATTGGACAGACTGCGGATGCATTACATGTTGCACAGGAAAATATGCGAGCACTTTTACGAGGAATAATGGAAGTATCAAATGGTGTTGACAATGCTCTTGGGGCTTTTGATAAATCCTTTAACAGCATGAAAGAATCTATTTCGCAGGTTTCGGTGGCAGTGGAATCCATCGCTGAGAATGTGACAAGACAAGCGTCCTCCACAGATGAGGCGAACGATAATGTAGTAATGATGGCGGATCAGATCAATCAGACAGGTACTGAGGTGACAAGTCTTAATAGAAATGCAGATGAGATGAATCGTATTAGTGAACAGTCTATGCAAACACTCAAACAACTGATTGATGTGAATAATAAGACGCGCGAGAGTATTTCTGCAATGGCAGAACAGACAAAGAGTACAAACCAATCTGTAGAACAGATACATATAGCAGCAAATCTAATCAATGAGATTTCAGATCAGACAAGTTTGCTGGCATTGAATGCAAGTATTGAGGCAGCACGTGCAGGGGAGGCGGGGAGAGGCTTCTCTGTTGTGGCAGATGAGATTGCAAAGCTTGCAAATCAGTCTGGGGAGTCCGTGGAGGAAATCAGCAGAACTGTGATCGCCTTGCAGGACAACGCAGAGAAATCTGTCACTGTGATGCGAGAAATCAATGAGGCAGTAGAAATACAGGTTAACTCTCTGACAGAGACACAACATATAATGGAAAAATTGCATCAGGAACTTGTAAACTGTTTTACTTCAGTACATTGTATTGATACAATGACACAAAAAATCGACAGCCAGAGGGAGAGCGTTACCAGTTCTCTTTCTGTATTGAATGAGCTAGCGCAGGATAATGCATCTGTTGCGGAGCAGACTGCGGCAATGTCAAGTGAACTTTCCAGAGAGGTGAACGATTCTACTCGGATTGTGGAAGATTTGGATGAAAAAGTAAAAACACTCATTGAAGATGTGAATCAATTTAAAATATAGTACAATAAAAAATGCCTTTTGGGCATTTTTTATTGTACGAACACGCAAATATATTTCTCTACTCGATTGCTAAATTTCTTCATCTTCCGGGAAAGGAGCAGCATCTTCTTTGTCATCAATAGGAACCCATGCATTTCCAAAAGGAATGTCACGAAATAGGGCGGCAAGCCCAGTGATTTGTTTTAGGCGTAGAATTTCATCGCGCTCCATACCAAGATGTTTGGAAATCCATGTATCAGAACGTCCCAATTCGTGTAGTTCCTTGATAATGTTGCTCATCAAGTCCACATTGTGGGAGCCTCTGGCGCGATTGTGGCGAATGGTGCTTGCCATACGATGGTCTAGCGGTTTATTAATGACAGAGACTGGTAACATGCCATGTTCACGCTCATAGATGTCGGGATAATCCAACATAATACGATAGCGATGAAATCCATCCACAATAATATAAGAGTCGTCAATTTCATCATGATAGCAGACAATTGGCATTGTATAGCCATCTTCTTTAATACTATCATAGAGAAGTTTAAGCTCAGGAGGTGCGACAGAATTTGGATTGTATGTATTGGGCTTTATTTTTTCAACTGGGACTGAAATAACCTGATAAACAGGACTTTGATAGGTCATATGTTGTCACCTACATTCTGGTATTTTTGTTTTAAGAAGCTAACACTTTCTTTTTGTTGTTTGGTGAGACCAAATCCCATAAAACGACAGATATGGTCATTTTTCAAAATACAATAGCACATGCGTTTCCAACTTGGAATATCTTTTGAGGACTTGATATCATCTGTGTGGTCAGGAATTTTACCGATAAAGATGACACGCGCATTTTTCATCAAGGTATAATTTGATACACCATTGCGCCGAACTTGATAACCATGTGCGATTAGCTCCTCAATCGTTTTTTCTTCTAGTCCGCCACCTACATTGTGCCAGAAATCAATAGAAGTTTGAAATTTTTTGATGTAATTATTTCTGAGTCGCACAGGTAGTGTATCTAGTAAAAATTTAGTGTAAGACTCCCATGTATGTCCTTCCGGCAGGGTTAGATTGCGGTATCCAAGCGCTTTTGTCTTCCCATAAATAGACCCAAAGTTTGCCCCGCGTACACGTCCAACAAGTTTTGCCCATATTTCTGGATCTATGACACGATATAAGTTTAGACTCTCTTTAGCGTAATCACCAAAGGGTGAGGCAACGCGCATTTGATCAAGTTTTAGCCCAGACATATAGTAGAGGTCATATAAATGGTTGTAATCATAAGAAAAAGTATAGTTGGCATGCCATACATCATAGATAGACCAATCGTAGATTGGCGAGGCACACCATACGTCCTTAAATTGTTTGCTGATCCAACAAGTATTACCATAACCATATTTGCGATTTAAAATGCCACTGTAGCGCTGCATCGATTCATCCGCGCGGATACCAAGCAAGCAGATGGTTTTTTTGTTGCCGTGGGAGATACGATACCATCGCCCAAATTGTTTGGCAAGGTCTTCTTGATGCATACGATAATGGTAAGTTGTAATTGGATTATTTTTTAAATTGATTATATAGGGATGGTCTGGCATAGGGCGTACCCATGTGTCTTCTTTGGTATCATCCCAAGGATACCAGAACATCTCATAGTTGCTAAGTGCCGTTCGGGTTGCCATAGGAAGGCATACCCAGTAAGGTTCAACATCATTCTCAATTCGGGTAAATGTCCGTTCAACGTAGGCTGTTGTAGTGGAATATTGCGCCTCGAAATCCTGATGAAAAACACCAATTTTTTTGTTTGGATAAAATTTTTTCTGAAAGTCCAGAGTGAGGTTTAAAAGTAGACCGCTGTCTTTTCCGCCAGAAAAGGAGACAAAGATATTGTCAAATTCTTTGAAGATAAACTGAAATCTGTTTTGTAGTGCATCATACACATTCTGACTGGCATATTTTCGTTTCGTTGTAATCACCACCTCTTTTGTATTTATATAATTTACCATATTTTTCCAATTTTCACAAGTATTCCAAAAATAAAAGAATCCAAGATACCCGAAAAATATATTATTATTCACAACCTAGAAGACCGTTTGCAGTAACAATTTGAAGCAATATTGAAAATTTTGAACTGTAAAAAATCCCCTGCACACCTAAACCATGTTCCTATGAAGTGCGCAATATATATGCATTTTTGATCCGTGAACAGCAATAAAAATGTTATTGTTCGTGTATACTTATGGTATATTGACTTTTCTTATGCTTACATTTAAGATAGAATATATGTACATATATAATTTTTTGATAGACGCCAAGAATTTGTGACAAACTTTAAGAGAATGTTTGGTGAAAGGTGTGACTTTATGCATGAGATAGCAATTATGATAGGGATTCAGGCAAGCGGTAAAAGCACTTTCTGCAAAAGTTATCTGATGGGATATGACAGGATTAACCTAGATACATTACATACACGAAACAAAGAGAACACAGCAATAGACGACGCATTTCGAGCAAAGAGAAATATGGTGATTGATAATACCAATCCTACAGTACAGGACCGAGAAAAGTATATTCGCAAGGCAAAGGAAAATGGATATCACGTGGTTGGATATTTTATGCAATCAAAATTACAAGAGTGTGTAGCGCGAAATGATCAGAGAGAAGGAAAAGCAAAAATTCCAACAAAAGCAATTGCGGCAACCTCAAATCGACTTGAAATGCCATCGTATCTAGAAGGATTTGACGCGTTATATTTTGTCAAGCTGACAAAGGCAGGAGTGTTTATTGAAAAATGGAAAGAGGAAAGCTGAAATGAATTTTGATGAACTAGATAAGAAGATGCGGATATATGAACAGTCTTTGGATCAGGTTCTCCTGCCAGAAATCTATCTAGTCGCACGACTTGATGGCAGAGGGTTCACAAGACTCACAAAAGAAATATGCAAATTTGAGGCACCTTTTGACATTCGATTTCGGGATATGATGGTTCACACAGTTCAAAGTTTGATGGACTGCGGATTTCGGGTGGTATATGGATTTACGGAGAGTGATGAAATTTCATTGTTGTTTGCGCCGGGAGAGAACACCTTTGGAAGAAAGGTAAGAAAATACAATTCGACACTGGCTGGGGAGGCAAGTGCTACCTTTTCTATAGCACTTGGAAAAGTGGCTACATTTGATTGCCGAATTGTTCCGCTGCCTACAGTGGAGCGCGTACAGGACTATTTTCTATGGCGTCAAGAGGATGCGCACAGAAATGCACTGAATGCACATTGTTACTGGATGCTTAGAAAGGAGGGTCAATCTGTACAGGAGGCTACAAAGGCATTGGAAGGGCAGTCAGTAAGTTTTAAGAATGAGCTTCTTTTTTCCAGAGGAATTAATTTCGATCAACTTCCGGCATGGCAGAAGCGGGGAGTTGGGATTTGGAAAGAACAATACGAAAAGGAAGGATTTAATCCTGTGACACAAAATAAGGAGATGGCAGTTAGAAGTCGATTGAATGTCTCGTATGAACTTCCACTTAGAGAGGATTATGCGGAGATGATTACTAAATTTTTAAAATAATTATATTAGGAGGAAGATTATGAAATTTGAACAGTTGCAAAAGGATATGATGGAAGCGATGAAAGCAAGAGACAAGGTGCGCAAAGATGCGCTTTCTGCACTTGTATCAGCGGCGAAGAAAGCTGCGATAGATCAAGGATGTCGCGACAACATTAGCGAGGAGATCGTTGAACGCATTCTTCTCAAGGAAATGAAATCTGTAAAGGAGCAGATTGATACTTGTCCAGATTCGAGAGCAGACTTAAAGCAGGAGTATCAAGCGAGACTTGATATTTTTCAGGAGTATGCACCTAAAATGATGTCAGCAGAAGAAATTGAGGCATTTATTATGGAAAAATTTGCGGATATTGCAGCGCAGAAAAATAAGGGAATGATTATGAAAAATGTAATGCCAGAGTTAAAAGGAAAGGCAGATGGAAGCGTAATTAGTCAGGTAGTGGCAAAACTTTGCCAATAAAACTCCTGTGCGAGGAAGATGAAATGTCTGAAAAGAAGCTTTTTGCAAAATATGTCTCCCAGAATATTTTTGGCATGTTGGGAATCTCAATATATATTCTGGCAGACACGTTTTTTATTTCACTGGCGGAGGGAGCGGACGGCATCACGGCGCTCAATCTTGTCCTGCCAGTATATAGCTTGATTTTTGCGATTGGCGCTATGATGGGCGTCGGTTCTGCAATTCGATTTAAGATTCTTCGGGCGAGGAAAGACCAAGAGGCTGAAACTTATTTTTCCAATGCGTTATTTTATGCATTGATAATAGGAGTAATTTTTATTTTGATTGGGATTTTAATTCCAGATCAAGTAGTTAAACTTCTAGGCGGTGATGATAGGATTGTCGCAGTAGGAAAAGATTATACAGCAATTTTTATGATATTTGCTCCGTTTTTTATGTGGAATCATATTTGTAACGCTTTTGTGCGCAATGATGGAGCACCTTCAATTGCAATGGCTGCGACATTGTTCAGCAGCCTTTTTAATGTGGTTTTTGACTATGTGTTAATGTTTCCGCTTGGGATGGGAATGCGCGGTGCAGCGTTGGCGACAGCGTTATCTCCAGTGCTTGGTGTGACAATCTGCTGTAAACATTTGTTGTCTCAAAGGAGCACTGTTAAGTTTTATTGGACAAGACCTTCTATTAAGAGACTACTTGCGGCATGTCAGCTTGGAGTTTCGGCTTTTGTGGGGGAAATTTCTTCGGGTGTGACAACGATAGTTTTCAATATGATTATTTTAAAGCTTGCCGGAAATGTTGGTGTGGCAGCATATGGCGTGGTTGCCAATACTTCACTGGTGGCAGCCGCTATTTTTAATGGGGTGTCACAAGGGTCGCAGCCACTTTTGAGTGATTATTATGGAAAGGGTCAGATGACTTCTGTCAAAAAAGTGATAAAACTTGGCGTGGGAACAGCATTGGTGATGGCGGTATTAATACTAGTGGCAGTTTCTATTTTAGCTGAACCAATTACTACTGTATTCAATAATGAAGGAAATATGGCGCTCTTGGCATATGCGGTGACTGGATTGCGGTTGTATTTTATTGGATTTTTATTTGCGGGTTTCAATATTGTTGGAACAGGTGTTCTGAGTGCGGTAGAGGCGGCAGGATGGGCATTTGCAGCATCTATTTCAAGAGGATTTGTGGCAATTATTGTCTGTGCGTTTGTGCTGTCTGCAATGCTAGGTATGAATGGTGTCTGGCTAGCATTTCCCGCGGCGGAATTTATCACAACAGTGTTGGTTTTTGTAGCATTTCGCAAGTCGTTTCATTAAAAATAAAAGTATCTAAAATGCTATTGGATAATATTTTAAATAGATTTTTGGAGTCTAGTGTGAAATTAAAATTTCACACGGCAAATTTGTGCTTACGCCCAAATTCGCAGATTTTGGTAAGAATGGAGATTTTTATATCTAATGTTGCAATATAAGGGTACACAAATTTATGAGGGATATATTGATTAAATTTATGTGTATATGGTGGAAAATCTGCCACAAAAGTAGGTATAAAGAAGATTCCGACAGAATATTAAAAAAGTTAAGGAGGCTATTAAGATGGTAGAAAAGTATGTGTTTGGTAGTCCGTTTGAGACGGAGGCAGTGACAGAACAGATTATGGCAAAGACAGATGTGACAACAATTGTTTGCGGTGAGATTGTTGTAGAAGATGGATTTTACTATCAATATCACATGGAGGAGACAGATGTTATTTATGGGTTAGGCGAGGCAAACCGCGGGATTAACAAGAGAGGATATCAGTATGTGAGTAGGTGTACAGATGACCCAAATCACACGGAAGATAAAACTTCACTTTATGGAGCACATAATTTTATCGTGCTGTCAGGAAAACAGCATGTAGGACTCTTTTTTGATTATCCTTCCACAATCTGTTTTGATATTGGATATACAAGACAAGACTTGTTGACTGTGCGCTGTGACCACGCAGATTTGTATTTATACGTAATTACAGGTGAGAGTGTTTATGATGTGGTAAAACAGTTCCGAAAAATAATTGGAACAAGTTATATTGCACCCAAATATGCGTTTGGTTTTGGGCAAAGTCGTTGGGGTTACAAAACGGCAGAGGATATTGAGACTGTTGTGCAAAAATATAGAGAGAATCAAATACCAATTGATATGGTGTATCTCGATATTGATTATATGCAAGATTATAAGGATTTTACAGTGAATGCAGAGCGTTTTCCGGCGTTTGGACAGTTTGTGCAGAAGATGAAAGGAGAACAGATTCATTTGATTCCTATTATTGACGCAGGGGTGAAGATTGAGAAAGGATATGACATCTATGAGGAAGGTGTAGAAAAAGGTTATTTCTGCAAGCGTGAAGATGGTTCAGAGTTTGTGGCATCTGTCTGGCCGGGGTGGACACATTTTCCAGATGTGTTAAATCCTGAGGCGCGAGCATGGTTTGGCGGTAAGTATGAGATATTGACAAACCTTGGAATTGATGGTTTTTGGAATGATATGAATGAGCCAGCAATCTTTTATTCTGAGGAGGGAATACGGGCTTTAAACCAAGCGATTTCAGAGCATGTAAAGACATTTGGTGTTGACAAGATGATTGACAATCCAGATGCAATACCATTCGATGCGCGTGGGATTCTTGAGCAAATTCAGAATAATCCTGAGGATTATAAGCGTTTTTACCATAATGTGAATGGAAAAATGGTTCGGCATGATCTCGTACACAATTTATTTGGATTCAATATGACAAGGGCGGCAGGCGAAGCATTAAAGAAAATTGCGCCAGATAAGAAAATGTTGTTGTTCTCGCGTTCTTCTTATATTGGAATGCATCGCTATGGGGGTATCTGGACTGGAGATAATCAATCATGGTGGTCCCATATTCTGTTGAATCTCAAAATGATGCCATCACTTAACATGTGTGGTTTTCTATATACAGGAGCAGACCTTGGTGGTTTTGGTTCTAACACAACGCGAGATTTACTGCTGCGTTGGTTAGCACTTGGCGTATTTACACCGCTGATGCGCAATCATACTGCGTTAGGCACAAGAGAGCAGGAATGCTATCAGTTTGAACAGATAGCAGATTTTCGTCATGTGATTGGCGTGCGGTATCGACTAATACCATATCTGTATAGCACATATATAAAAGCTGCAAATCAGAATGACATGTATTTTAGACCGCTTGGTTTTGATTTTCCTGAAGATAGGCGTGCGATAGAGACAGAGGACCAGTTGTTACTTGGTGACGAGGCAATGATTGCACCAGTCTACACGCAGAATGTGAGTGGTAGAACAGTATATCTGCCAGAGGAGATGCAGTTTGTCAAATTTATGCCTGACGGAACAATTTACAAGGAAACTTTGCCATCGGGAACACATTATGTGGAGATTGCATTGAATGAGGTTCCATTGTTTATCAGAAAAGGAAAGTGCATTCCAGTAGTGGATGTGGCACAGAGCGTGGATGCGATAGATATGAGTACCATAAAATATCTTGGCTACGATAATGCGACTTATACAATAGTGGAGTAGTGTGAAATTAAAATTTCACACCTCCTGATTTGTATGCCGCCAAAGCGGGCAGATGGGAGTTCGTGTGAGAAGAACTTCTAACTGCCTATGGCAGTTTTCACTCGCAGCAAAGGCTGCTTCGCGAAGAAGTTCTAAGTCTCACACCGAGAAATGCCTGAAATACGGCATTTCTCATCTGGATTTATGATTCCGCGAAGCAGAATCATGGGAGTGCGCGACAAATGTGCAAAGTATGGTATTTTTAGGAAGTTGATGATTTTAAATGGTGTATTTTATCACATGAAGGAGATACAGAACTGATGAAAAGAAAAGGATATTTTTGGATTTTATTTTTATCAGGAGTAAGTTTTCTTGGATGTTTTCTTATTTTTATGGTACAGGAGCATTCTCGGAATTTATTAAAGGAAGAAACGACAATAATAGATTTTGTAGAACAAACAGAGCAAATAAAACAAAGTACGCCAGAGCATTGGAATAATGTTACAGAAGCACAAGAAGATACAGATCAATTATCTACGGTTCAGATAACAAACGAAATAGATAATTTCACAGAGATAGAAAAAGAGATAAATTCTATCGTTTTAGAGTCAACGGAAAATGAAACAATAAATGAAATAGCAACTGTGGAGATAGAAAAAGAATTTTATAGTATCGCATTGACAGAAGATATTAAGGAATATATTACCGGAAAATCTTACCCAGACACAACAGAGCCAATTGAGATTTCTTATGATACATTAGCTTATGTACATATTCTTCACTACGATTTTGAAGGGCGAGTACAAGAAGGAGAATTAATCTGCAATCAAGCAATTGCGCAGGATTTGGTGGATATTTTTCACACACTTTACGAACATCAGTATGCAATTGAAAAAGTGAGACTAATTGATGAATACAATGCAGATGATGCGTTGTCCATGGCGGATAATAACACTTCCTGTTTTAACTATAGAACAGTGCCAGACAAATCAAAATTATCAAATCATTCATATGGATGTGCTATAGATATCAATCCATTATACAATCCCTATGTGCGAACTAGAAATGGAGTGAAACTGATTTCACCAGAGAATGGCACTGCTTATGCAGACCGCAACGCAGATTTTCCACACAAAATTGACAAGGAGGATTTGTGCTATCAATTGTTTATTGAACATGGATTTACATGGGGTGGGGCATGGAATAGTAGCAAGGACTACCAACATTTTGAAAAGACGAAAAACAATTGAGTTTATATTGGATTTACAGTATAATGAATTACAAAACGGTAAGAAACACTGCATATAATCGAGTAAGGAAGGTTTACTTCCCATATTCGCGCACCAAATACCTGTCAGCCTATGCTGACATATTTTCTTTGGGTGCCCATGTGCATAGAAACAAGTAATGCAATAAATTGTATACAAATATTGTAATAGATTGAAATCATACAGATGGAAAAATTTTATAATAAATATGTGAAATTGGGGAATCGATTATGAAAAAATTAATGAAATTAGCAATGATATTGATGTTGGGGACAATACTGTTGACAGGGTGCAGTGCAAAGAAAAAGACATTAGCGGAATCAGTGACAGTCCATGTTACGGCGCTAAAAGGACCAACTGCTATGGGGATGGTGGACTTTATGGACAAGTCTGAAAAAGGTGAAATTACAGACAATACCTATCAATTTGAGATTGTGTCAGCAGTGGATGAGGTGACACCCAAACTTGTGCAGGGGAAAACAGATATCGCAGCAGTTCCAGCAAATCTTGCTTCAGTGTTATATAATAATACAAACGCGGATGTTCAAGTGCTTGCGATCAATACGCTTGGTGTTATCTACATTGTAGAAAGTGGAGACACCATATCAGATATTAGTGACTTAAAAGGCAAGACCATTTATGCCAGTGGAAAGGGGGCAACCCCAGAATATGCGTTAAATTATATTCTTACACAAAATAACATTGATCCAGAAACAGAAGTGACAATTGAGTGGAAAAGTGAACATGCAGAGTGTTTGTCAGCTTTGATGGCAAATGAAAATGCAATTGCAATGCTGCCACAGCCTTTTGTGACAACAGCACAGACAAAGAGTGAGAAGATTCGAGTTGCATTAGATCTGACTGAGGAATGGGAGAAACTGGGAGTGGATTCTGCGCTTTTGACAGGTGTGGTTGTGGCGCGCAAAGAGTTTGTTGAGCAGAATCCTGCCGCAGTGCAGGCGTTTTTAGAACACTATGAAATTTCTGTCAATAATGTCAATAAAAATATAAAAGATGCGGCAACTTTAATAGAAAAATATGATATTGTGCCAGCGCCAGTCGCAGTAAAAGCAGTTCCAAACTGCAATATTGTGTTTATCACCGGAGAGGAAATGAAGCAGAAGCTCTCAGGATATCTTAAAGTGCTGTCTGAACAAAATCCAAAAGCAATCGGTGGAATGCTCCCAGCAGATGACTTTTATTATGGGCTATGAGACAGCGCAAGGAAAAACGTGAAATTCGTTTTTGGGCAGTGCTGTTTTGGCTGATCGCATGGCAACTTTCTAGTATGTGGATAGACAGTGATATTTTGCTTGTCTCACCGATAAAAGTATTTTTTCGGCTGAGTCAGTTGGTGAGGACAATAGCATTTTGGGGAACTGTATTTTTTACGTTGTTGCGCATTGCATTTGGATTTTTGTTAGCTGTTTTGGTGGGGAGTGTTCTGGCAGGAATGTCCTCGCGATATCACCGTATTTATGAGCTTATGGCACCGCTTGTGCTGACTGTAAAATCAGTGCCAGTCGCCTCATTTATCATACTGGCACTGATCTGGTTTTCCTCAAGAAATCTTTCGATATTGATATCTTTTTTGATGGTGTTGCCAATTATCTATACAAATGTGCTTGGAGGCATTAGAAGTGTGGACAAGGCACTTTTGGAGATGGCAGAGGTCTTTCGCATTTCGCGGTTGCATGTGGTACGATTTATTTATCTACCGCAAATAATGCCCTTTTTTTATTCGGCATGTAGTGTTTCCCTTGGTCTTGCATGGAAAGCAGGAGTCGCTGCGGAAGTGATTGGCATTCCGAAAGGATCGATTGGAGAGAGACTACAACAAGCAAAAGTCTATCTGGACACTCCAGATTTATTTGCGTGGACATTTGTGATTGTGTTGATGAGCCTTGCCTTTGAAAAGTTAATACTAGCGATTGTGAAAAAATGTGCAGCGTGGTGTATTACAGTGAGAGAAAAGCATATTTGACGGAAAAAGGTATGTGATGACCTTTACGACACTTAACGCTACGACTGGAATTTTTATACAGTGTAGTGGGTTTAATATTGTGGAACAGGACGTGTAAAACTTAATGGAAGACATTTGTATCAGTAATCTATCAAAGTCGTTTGGACATAAAAAAGTATTGCAGCATTTAAATCTGACTATAAATAGTGGGGAAATCAGTTGTATAATGGCGCCTTCTGGTGCAGGAAAGACAACGTTGTTGCGTATTATAATGGGACTTGAAAAGATGGATAGTGGATGCATTACAGGACAGAAGGGAAAACGATTTAGCGCAGTATTTCAAGAAGAACGCTTGTGCGAACATATGACAGCGATCGAAAATATTCGTTTGGTCACACCTTATCTTACGGCTGAGACCGTAAGACAGGAGATGGAAAAGTTGGGGCTGAGAGATTGTGTTAAGCAACCTGTATCTGAACTTTCAGGAGGAATGCGCAGACGCGTGAGTATTCTTAGAGCATTGTTAGCAGAATATGATATCCTTTGTCTTGATGAGCCTTTTCAGGGATTGGATGACATGTGCAAAGAACAGGTTTTAGCGTATGTGAAACAGAAGACCATAGGAAAAACAGTGCTTTTTGTCACTCATGATGAAAAAGAAGCAGTACAGTTAAAAGCGAAAGTGATTTGTTTGTAGTGTAGGTATTGATTCTAAATAAATTATAATTTATTCGCTACTTTAATGAATGCTGTGAACAGCTTGGAAAAAAAGTTGTCCTTTACTTTCATAGTAAGGTATAGTATATTTATACATGGTAGTAGTGTCAAAAATCGTTCTAAGGCAGCAAAAGACATTGCCTAAGAACGATTAAATTTCACACGATTACTATTTGAGATTTCGCGCAGCGGAATTATGAGGAACGAAAATATGCTTTTTGTTATCTGTTGTTGAAGCAAAACAAACAGATACAATTTTTGTTATAATTAATTTATAGAAAGGATTGGTGCAAAAAATGATTCAATTATTGGAGACAGGCGCATATCTTGTAAATGGTTTAGAACTAATTGCGGACAATGCAGAAGCGATAGCCGCTATTAAGGCAAAGACGGGAAAAGAAGTGCGCAAGGAAGATGCGGCAAAAGAGACAATTGCGTATCATATTCTCAAAGAACATAACACATCTGACAATATGGATAAGCTTAAAATTAAGTTTGATAAATTGACATCGCATGATATTACTTTTGTGGGGATTATACAGACAGCACGCGCATCAGGGTTGACAAAATTTCCTGTGCCATATGTGTTGACGAACTGTCATAATTCGCTCTGTGCGGTGGGCGGAACGATTAATGAAGATGACCATATGTTCGGATTGACCTGTGCAAAAAAATATGGTGGGGTTTATGTTCCACCACATCAGGCAGTGATTCATCAGTATGCGCGCGAGATGCTTGCAGGTGGGGGCAGAATGATACTAGGTTCTGATTCTCACACGCGATATGGTGCACTTGGTACAATGGCGATGGGAGAAGGTGGACCAGAGCTAGTAAAACAGCTTTTAAATCAGACTTATGATATCAATATGCCAGGTATTGTAGCAGTATATTTGGAGGGAGCGCCAGTCAAAGGCGTTGGACCACAGGACGTAGCACTTGCTATTATTGGCGCAGTATTTAAAAATGGCTATGTAAAAAATAAAGTGATGGAGTTTGTAGGACCCGGAGTGGCGTCGCTTTCTGCTGATTTTAGAATTGGCATTGACGTGATGACCACCGAGACGACATGCCTGTCTTCCATTTGGAAAACAGACAGTGAAATTAAGGATTTCTATGAAATTCATGGAAGAAGTGCGGATTTTGTAGCGTTAAATCCAGGCGAAGTTGCATATTATGATGGCTGTATTAAAGTAGATTTAAGCAAAGTAAAGCCAATGATTGCAATGCCATTCCATCCAAGCAATACATATACAATTGAAGAATTAAATGCAAATCTATTGGATATTTTGGAGGATTGCGAGAAGAAAGCGCTTGTTAGCTTAGATGGCGCAGTAAATTTTACTCTTAAAGATAAAGTGCGCGATGGCAGATTGTATGTAGAACAAGGAATTATTGCAGGTTGTGCCGGTGGTGGTTTTGAGAATATCTGCGCGGCAGCGGACATCCTTGAGAATGCAAGTATTGGGCCAGATGCGTTTACGTTAAGCATTTATCCAGCTTCCATGCCTATCTATATGGAACTGGTAAAAAATGGTTGCGCTGCAAAGCTACTTCAGACAGGTGCAGTTCTGAAAACTGCTTTTTGTGGTCCTTGTTTTGGCGCAGGAGATACGCCGGCGAACAATGCATTTTCAATTCGCCATTCGACTAGAAATTTCCCCAATCGTGAAGGATCGAAGCTTCAGAGTGGGCAGATTGCATCTGTGGCACTGATGGATGCGCGCTCAATTGCGGCGACAGCAGCAAACAAAGGATACCTTACTCCTGCTACTGCGTTTGACGGAGACTTCGGAAAGTATCAATATTTCTTTGACAAAAAGATTTATGAAAATCGTGTATTTGATTCTAAGGGGGTTGCAGATGAGTCTGTTGAGATTCAGTTTGGACCGAACATTAAGGACTGGCCTGCAATGGTGCCACTGACCGACAATTTAATGCTCAAGGTAGTCTCAGAGATCCACGATCCTGTCACAACGACAGACGAACTAATTCCCTCTGGCGAAACTTCTTCTTATCGCTCGAATCCACTTGGTCTTGCAGAGTTTACACTCTCTCGAAAAGACCCAAATTATGTGCGGCTTGCAAAGGAGATTCAACTTGCAGAGAAGGCACGAGAAGAAAAAGCTTGTCCAGTGCGGAAATTCGCTGAGTTAGAGGCAGCGTGGTCTGTGATGAAGACAATCACTCCAGATGCGGACCGTAACAATACTGGAATTGGAAGTACTATCTTTGCTGTAAAACCGGGTGATGGATCGGCGCGTGAGCAGGCGGCAAGTTGCCAGAAAGTGCTTGGTGGTTGGGCAAATATTGCCAATGAGTATGCGACAAAGCGGTATCGCTCTAATCTTATCAACTGGGGAATGTTGCCATTTCTTATTAAAGAAGGCGAGCTGCCATTTAAGAATCTTGACTATATTTACATTCCAGGGATTCGGAAAGCAGTGGAGGAAAAGGCAGAAGTGATTCAAGCGTATGTTGTGGGTAGTGCTTCTGGCGACCGCAAGCAGATTGCGTTTGAGATGACACTTGGCGAGCTCACTGACGAGGAGAGACAGATTATTCTCAAAGGTTGTTTGATAAATTATAATAGAGTATAAATTGAGTAGGGAAGATTTATCTTCCCTATTTGATTTTGTGCAGATAATTTTACATGTTTCTAATAGATAAGACAGGAAAGCAATGTAGAAATATTAAATAAAAAGTTACAAATTAGTAGGAAAAGTCATATGATAAAATGGCATAATTAATAAAATATATTTTTTTGTGCATATTTTTTAGAATAAAATAAACAAAACACTACCATTTTTTAGAATATTATAGTATAATTGTAACTATTCAGGGCGGGATTATAAATTGTTATTATAAATAATAGTTTGTACCCTGTTTAGAAAACGTAGCTTGAGCAGACAATTTTCCCACCTGTGCGGTTAGAAGTGTAGGTTAAAACATTTTTAGACGCTTCAGCCGTGCAGTTGGCAATTTTTTATGCGCACGAACGCGGAAAAGAAAAATGCAGCTAACGCTGCTCGTGTTTGGCGCGAGTGGGGAAGCTTTATCTTCTCTATTCGATTAAATATATAAGGAAACATTGCACATGCTCAAAATAGGATTGGAGGTATTTTATGGCAAAAGAAATGATTGCAATGCTGCTTGCTGGCGGTCAGGGGTCACGTCTCTATACATTGACACAAAAGCTGGCAAAACCTGCAGTTCCGTTTGGCGGAAAATACAGAATTATTGATTTTCCACTTTCAAACTGCGTAAATTCAGGAATTGATACAGTAGGGATTCTTACCCAGTATCAGCCCCTTGTATTGAATGAGTACATAGGAAATGGTCAGCCATGGGATTTAGACAGGCTACACGGAGGTGTTCATGTACTGCCGCCTTATCAGAAGGCAACTGGTTCTGACTGGTATAAAGGTACAGCGAATGCGATTTATCAGAATATTAATTTTATTGAGCGGTATGATCCAGAGTATGTGATTATCTTGTCAGGAGACCAGATTTGCAAACAGGATTACAGCGATTTTCTGAGATTCCATAAGGAAAAAGGTGCAGAATTTAGCGTGGCAGTAATGGAAGTACCATGGGAAGAAGCAAGTCGCTTCGGACTGATGGTTACAGATGACAATGACAAGATTACAGAGTTCCAGGAGAAACCAAAGGAGCCAAAATCAAATCTGGCATCGATGGGTATCTACATTTTTAATTGGGAGATTCTGAAAAAATATCTAATTGAGGACGAGAATGATCCTGAATCTGAGAATGATTTTGGGAAAAATATTATTCCAAGTTTATTGCGGGATAAGCGGGAAATGTATGCGTATCGTTTTTCAGGCTATTGGAAAGATGTTGGAACGATTTCCTCTCTCTGGGAAGCAAATATGGAAGTGCTCGATCCAGAAAACAGTGGTATCAATCTGTTTGATGATGACTGGCGTGTATACAGCAGAAATAGCGGTATGACAGGACATCGTATCGGTGAGGAGGCAGTGCTTGAGAATTGCATGATTACCGATGGATGTAGCATTGATGGTAAAGTAAAGCATTCTGTACTTTTTGCGGGGGTCAAAGTAGAGAAAGGTGCTGTGATAGAAGATGCTGTGATTATGGGCGGTAGTACAATAAAGGAAGGCGCACAGATTAAGCATTGTATTATTGCAGAGAATGTAGTGATTGAGAAAAATGCTGTTGTTGGGGAAATGCCAGATGGAGATAGAAAAGGCGTTGCGACAGTAGGCTCTAATGTGACAATTGGCGAGGGCGCGATTATAGGACCTGACGCCATGGTGTCAGCAGATGTAAAGGGAGGTGACAAGGCATGATCAATTCCAATGCAGATTCAGCAATGGGCATTTTGTTCCCAAATAGCTATGATTCATTAGTACCAGAGCTTGTTACTGAGAGACTGATGGCATCTATACCATTTGCAAGCCGTTACAGACTGGTAGATTTCATGCTTTCGAGTATGGTAAACTGTGGTATTGATAATATATCATTGATTGTAAAAAGAAATTATCATTCTCTGATGGACCATCTTGGTTCTGGTAGAGAGTGGGATTTGACACGCAAAAAAGGCGGTCTGAACATCATTCCACCATTTGCACAGAAGACAGTTAATATCTACAATGGTAGAGTGGAAGCGATTGCAAGTATTATTGATTATCTGAAACGCCAGAAAGAAAAATATGTCATTATGGCGGATACCAATATTGCAGTTAATTTTAATTTTAGCAAGTTGCTTCAGGAACATATTGATAGCGGAGCAGATGTAACAATCGCTTACACAAAGAACGAAATTCCAAAAGTGCTGCACGATATTGATATGACGAAAAAAGATTTGTATTATACACTTGACATTGACGCGGACGGCAGAGTACAGAAGATTGTGGTTAATGATAAGGAAGATGGCGAGCGGAATATTTCTATGAATATTTACGTCATTGAGCGTCAGCTTTTAATTGATCAGATTCGCGAGGCTTATGTTAATGGTTTGACCTATTTTGAGCGTGATATTATTGCACCACAGATTGACAAGCTGAATGTAAAAGCATATCAACATGATGGTTACTATGCGCGCATTATGGATATCAATTCTTATTTTGCAGAGAATATGAAGATGCTAAAAGAGGAGAATATCAATGCACTGTTCTCACCAAATCCTGTTTATACGAAGATTCGTGATGATAACCCAACAAGATATGCAATAGGTTCCCACGCAAAGAATGTGATGGCGGCAGACGGCTGCGTGATTGAGGGTGAAGTGGAGAATAGTATTCTGTTTCGTGGTGTCAAGGTTGGCAAAGGTGCAAAAGTTAGAAATTGTGTGCTGATGCAAGATACAGTTATTGAGACAGGAGCAACTGTAGAGTATGTGATTACGGACAAGAATGTAACCATTTCTTCTTATAAAGAATTAAAGGGAACAGAGTCCTTCCCAGTATTTGTTGAAAAACGTAAAAACGTTTAATTTGCATAGGCAAAGAAGATAACTTTCCCTACTCAATTGCATAGACCCATACAGAGAAAATAAGCTGTTAGAGTGGTGCATGGGAGTGTATGAGTAGGGAAGATAAATCTTCTTTCCTTGATTTTGCAAATGAGGTTAAGGGTTTTGAAGTTTCGGCCGATAATTATATTAAAATAAATATGGTCTGGTGACACAGAGCAAGCGGAACAAAGTTTCTGCTGGCAGGCTGGTTTTATGGACGGTCGGCCGGTGCGAAAGGGAAGTAACTCAGGAGAACTCAGACGGGAAAGGGAACATATGTAACAATGCAATTTCATAACTGGAAATAAAATAGCATCATTCCAGATGGAGATGGTGCTATTTTGTTGCACAAGGGCAACTAGAAAAGGCATGTCAGCAAAGCTGACAAATGCCCAGCGCAGCGAATAGAGGAATACGCAATTAGGCGCATAAGTTATTGGTTAACAAGTTCCTAAACTTTGTGTTGAGATACGAATACTTTGGAGGGATAAAATTGTTTCAGAAAAAGGACATTATATATAGTGAGACGATTGGCGTGTGTATTGTGGATGATATTGTGAAACTTGCGGACAATAAAAAAGATGTCTATCAATATTATTTATTGCGTTCTGCTTTTGATCGCAAGAAAAAGGCATATATACCAGTGGAAAATCATACTGTACAGCTTAGAAATCTGATTTCGTTACAGGAAGCAGTGGCACTGCAAGAGACAAAAGATTATGAGAAAAAAAGTGCACTTGTAAAAGAAGAAGTCTTATATGTGATTGAAAATAGTAAAAGGGGAAAGTAATTGTCAGAAAATTCAGAAAATACTATACAAAATAACTGATAGAATATAGTAATTTCGACAGTATTTGACATTTTTTATAAAAGCTATTGCAATTATTGAAAAGAAGTGTTACTATACAATTACACAAAGGAAGAAGAAAAAGGAAAGGTACAAAGGATAGTTACAGAGGATAACTATAGCAGAGATGTACCAAAGATGGTGACGAATTAGAATTACAAAAGATAAATTGTTGATATACAAAAGAGAAAAGTATAAAGAAGCAAAAACTTTTGTAAAGCATTTGCAAAGTGTTTGTATAAAACAAATGCAGTATTCGGATACCTGCAGGCAATCGAAATAAATGGTAAAGATGGAGAGGAGATGAGTCCCTTGGCAACAGCACAAATCTAGATGCTGACTGGAAGAAATCCCTTAATAGGAAGACCATGAAAAATGCAGCTACAAGAGAGCAAAGCATAGAAAATTAAGAAGTGTATTTCGGAAGAAAGCCAGCGGATAGACAGAGAAAAGGAAAGAAACAAAGGAAGCGTAAAAAAGAATAAGAGCGGATGAAAGGGTCCGAGAAAGAGGAAAAAATTGAATATTGAAGTGCAATGAAGCGGTCGTTATATCAATCGGATAAGAAGATATAACGACCGCTTTCGTTATGTACACGACTGCGTTGCAATGACAGAGCGCTTATGATATACTACCATAGACTTTGAGAATTTATCTTAGTCAGAGAAAACGTTTATTTTTATAAAGTGGTAAGTAAAATACAAGTTTGTCTCAGGGGGAGTATAATTCCCGACAGAGATAAGCCTTTGGCAGGAGTGCAATTTGATTTTATATTAGCAGAGTTGACTCACACGCCACAGAAAGAATGCCAATAGCATTCTTGAATATCGTAGACTTCGAATATCTATTTATCAAAAGATGGAGGAACATTATGGGAAAAGTACAACAGTTTTTAAAGAGAAAAGACATTTCGTTTTCTGGGAAACGTTATGGTATTGATGCATTGGGCGCGATGGCACAAGGATTATTTGCATCTCTTTTGATTGGAACAATCCTTTCTACAATTGGTGAGAGAGCTGGTATAGAAATCTTGATAACGATTGGAGGATATGCCAAAGCTGTGACAGGCGAGGCAATGGCTGTTGCAATTGGATATTCGTTACACTGTCCGCCGTTGGTGTTATTTTCGCTTGCAGCGGTAGGACATGCCGCGAATAAGCTTGGTGGAGCTGGTGGCCCGCTGGCAGTACTGCTGATTACGATTGTTGCAGCAGAGTTGGGAAAAGCAATTTCAAAAGAAACGAAAGTGGATATTATTGTGACACCGCTTGTGACAATTATAAGTGGAGCATTGCTTGCGTCTTTCTGTGCACCAACAATCGGCAGTGCAGCGAGTGCAGTCGGCAAGGCTATTATGTGGGCGACGGAGTTGCAACCGTTTTTGATGGGCGTGATTATCTCTGTGATTGTAGGAATTGCGCTTACACTTCCAATTAGCAGCGCAGCAATCTGCGCGGCACTTAGTCTTACTGGGCTTGCAGGAGGCGCAGCACTTGCAGGATGTTGTGCGCAAATGATTGGTTTTGCAGTAATGAGTTTCCGGGAAAATGGAATTGGAGGATTGTTCGCGCAGGGAATAGGAACTTCCATGCTTCAGATGGGAAATATTGTAAGGAAACCTAGGGTTTGGCTCCCTCCTATTATTGTTTCCGCCATTACAGGACCAATTGCAACCTGTATTTTTCAGTTACAAATGAATGGAGCAGCAGTTGCTTCAGGAATGGGAACATGCGGATTGGTTGGACAGATCGGTGTGTATACAGGCTGGCTGGATGATATCGCTTCGGGTACAAAGCTAGCAGTTACTATGTGGGATTGGACAGGGCTAATCAGTATTAGCTTTTTGCTTCCTGCAATTCTTACTTATATTATTGGCAATTTGTTTCGGAAAATTGGTTGGATTGCAGAAAATGACTTAAAATTAGATTTGTGATAAGCACACATCAAAAAAATACTGCCAAAAGCAGTATTTTTTGATGTGTAGACTTGTACAGATAAAATAGGTCATTAGAACGGTGCGTTCACAAGTAGAGTAATCTTTCCGATTCGATTGTTTATTTGAGTGGTTTTGCACCAGCTTTTTCCTGCATTTTTTCAACCCAATTACGGAATTTTCCTTTTTTCTTGGCAGGAGCAGTGTTAAGTTTTCCGCGAATGCCTTTTACGTCTGTGATATAAATGCCGCTGACAGTTGCTTTTACTTCCTTTTTTACTGGAACAATGTCAAAGATAGAAGCGTCACAGATTAAGGACATAATCTGAGGGCCTATTTTTGCCTTGACAATTGGAAATTTTGCACGACGCATATATTTGGGCGTCTGTTCTAGTACCACAGCAGGAAATCCTGCATCTTTTAGTTTGAGCTTTTTCTTGTCGATGACAAGCATAGTGACAGTCTGCTTGGCAGCCTCGATTTGCGCTTGTTGTTCCGCTTGTTTTTTCTGTAACTTTTTGCCGACGAAATACAATACCACCAAAAGGACTACAAGAATAATTAAAACTGTGATTATAATTTTTACTGCCATCTGAATCCATTACCTTTCTATTTTGTTGTGCGATATCTGCATCATTACAGATTGCAAAGCCCCTGATTTAGTACCTGCTAAAGCGGGCAAATGGGAATTAGTAATATTTTAACATTAAATGTCAGAAAGTGCAAGAAAGTCCGTTGATTTCCTTTTTGTTTTTCATTGTGTTTTTGATGTGATAATGTTATCATAGAGTTCATGAGGGTGGAAGGAATGTATTTTAAATAAGGAAGGATTATGAATCATGAAAAAGAAAGTGGTATTAATGTGTTTAACAGGTATGATGATTATGAGTATAAGTGCCTGTGGGGAGAAGAAAACAGACAAAGATGCAAATGTAGTGGAGACAAGTTCTGTCATGGAGGAAAATGAGACAACGACTGTAGTGGAGGAAGAAAGTTCAGATAGTACACAGACAGAAATTGATAGAGTGAGCGATAGAGAGGACTATGTAGGATTTCAAGATCTTGATATTGATAAATATGTCACTCTAGGGGATTACAAGAAAATGAAAGTGACGGCTGCTAGACCCAAAGTGAATGAGGAGGCAATAGAGAATTATATTAACACCAGATTGTTAGTAGGAACAATTACAAATAGACCTGTCAAGGAGGGGGATGTTGTAGATATTGATTATGTGGGGAAAAAAGACGGTGTGGCGTTTGATGGAGGTACAGCTTCTGGATATAAATTGTCAATTGGTTCAGGAGGATTTATTCCAGGATTTGAGGATGGGCTGATTGGTGTGGAGACAGGTGAGACGGTTGATTTGAATTTGACATTTCCAGACAATTATCGCAATGCAACTATGGCGGGAGAAGAAGTTGTGTTCACTGTTACGGTGAATGGAATAGAGGGGGCTGCGGAGTATGCGACAGTGACACCGAAGGAGATGGCTGAAATGGGACTTTCTTATAAGACAAAAGAGGAAGTCTGGGAAGCAGGAAAACGTGCGATGGAAGAAAATGCTGAGGAGACTTATGCAGCGAATGCAAAAAGTGCTGTTGTGCGAAAAGTTGTGGAGGAAAGCACGATAGAGTCCGTTCCTGAATATCTGATTGAGGAGGAGGCACAAAATTATAATCATTATATTGAGTCGCTTGCAAAGTCTATGTACAATATGGATTTGGAGACTTTTGTGACAAATGCATATGGTGTTACTATGGAACAATACAATTTGGAGATGAATGAGATGTTTACAGATACAGTAAGACAGTACTTGGTGATGGAAGCAATAGCGCGTGCAGAGAAAATGGAAATTACTGAGGAAATGATTGCAAAAAAGGCAGATGAGGAAGCGACAGAATATGGGTATGCTTCTGGGGATGCGTTAATTGCTGATGTGGGCTTTGCCACATACAGAATGTCTATAGTACAGAATATGGTGATTGAGCGACTGATGGAGGTCGTTACTGTTGAGGAGGAAGAAGCGTAAGCAAAGCGTAAGCTGGCAGAAATATGCCGCTTTACGGCTGCGGTTGACGCGATACTCACAGCGGATTTCATTTGTCATGATACCAGGGTCAAAAGGTCAAGAAATCCGATGCAAGCTTGCTTGCAAGAGGA
>ERZ778503.246-NODE-246-length-46502-cov-6.478395_pt1 | contig 46502 bp, 29 predicted proteins | sample MGYA00510047_ERZ778503 | MGnify/ENA primary metagenome ERZ778503 (study PRJEB29527, sample SAMN07138965) | mouse gut metagenome | material: feces | host: mouse | place: China:Nanjing | collected 2016-01-25 ... | reverse complement strand
GCTATTGACAAACTTTTTCAATGTAAGTATAATTAAATAGTCATTTGACATAAACTTACTTTAGTATATTAAAGCGAAAGCTTATGTCGGGAATAGTAAGTGAAAGCAACAGTTTAGTCAGGTCAGCACATTTGATGTGTTGACTGTATACGAGAGCAGTGGCTGTAGACGGGGTTTCTATCGACCTTGTACATAAGTGGAGGCATCGGAACTGTTACAAAGTTAAGTGCAGTGGACAATGGCGTTCAGAGGCACTTTTTTACTTTTTGTGTCAATTGACAGATCAAGTTAGGTTTTACCTTACTAGTAGGTTAAAACATATTTATTTTTTAAGGAGGTAAAAAAGTATTATGAAAAACAGAAAAAAAGTTCTTGCTGTTTTACTAGCGGGAACAATGGTTGCCGGTTCTTTGGCAGGCTGTGGATCTAAGGGCGGTTCTGATACACCAGCTACAGATACTCCTGTAGCGGAAAATAATAAAGATACAGAACAGGCAGATACAGAGGCAGCAAATTCAGAGGAGACAGCGACAGAAGAAGGGGAAGAAGAAGTTTCTGTAAAGAGCATGGCGGAACTTGCTGAGATGGAATATGATGATCGTTGCACATATCTGTATGAGCAGAATCTTGGCGAGTTTTACGAAATTTATCAAGAGGCGAAGGCTGAGGTGAATGATCTTTCCAAACGATATGCTATGATGGCGATTGCTGAAGCAAAGCTTTTGGAATCTGGTGTATTGAATCCACAGACTGCACAGGGTGGCTCCTATGCGATATCAAGAAGGGTTCCAAATACCGAGACAACAGTATTGTGGGGAAATGATGAGTATAGATATCACAATGTGCTTGTGACAACAGAGCTGATAAAAACGGCGGACAGAGCAGAGATGAGACAGAAGTGGGCAGAGCTGCGCGGGTCAGGAACTTATCTAGAATGGGCAAAAACATATCTTGCAGAAAAAGGATATGAATTGAAAGATTCCTATGCAGCACACTGGTTCGGCTCAGACCCAACTACATGGGATATTCTTTCCACAAGCCAGACGGTTGACAGCTACGCAACAGTAAATACATATGATGGTCTGTTGGAGTATGATTGTGAAAACGTACAGCAGCCTGCTTTAGCGACAAGTTATGATGTGTCGGATGATGGACTGACCTACACATTTCACATTCGTGAGGGCGTTGACTGGGTTGATTCACAGGGCAGAAAGGTTGCAGATGTCAAGGCAGATGACTGGGTTGCAGGATTTCAGCATATGATTGATACAAACGGTGGACTAGGCGATTTGGTTGATGGTGTTGTTTTAAATGCATCTGGATATATCTCAGGTGAAATTACAGACTTTTCACAGGTTGGTGTAAAGGCGATTGATGATTATACACTGGAATATACATTAGAGGAACCACTGCCATATTTCCCAACCATGCTCTGTTACAATGTATTTGCACCGCTTAGCAGAGATTACTACACATCACAGGGGGGTAAGTTTGGCGATGAATTTGATAGTTCAGCAGCAGATTATACCTATGGAAAGTCTCCGGACAATATCGCATACAATGGTCCATTCCTTATTACAAATTTTACTTCTAAGAACGTGATTGCATTTAAGCAGAATGAGTCTTACTGGAACAAGGACAGTATGACAATCAAGTCTATGTCGTGGCCGTATGAAGATCAGTCTGATGCTACTAAGATGTACAATGATGGTAAGAGTGCTACTTTGGATCATGCTCCTTTAAATACATCAGAGGTAGAATCTGCAAAAGCAGATGGATTGTTTGACGAATATGTATTTATCAGTGATACGAATGGATCGACATTCCCAATGTACTATAATTTATACCGCACTGCGTATGCAAACAGCAATGATGAGACAAAAGTGGTATCTGTTCTCACAGATGAGGAAAAGGATCTGGCAAATGCTGCCCTTGGAAATGCAAACTTCCGTTTGGCGATATCCTTCTCTATCGATAAGGCAGCAAGACAAGCACAGCGCGTAGGTGAGGATCTTAAATATGGAAGACTTAGAAATACCTATGTGCCAGGAAATTTTGTGACACTTGAGAATGAAGTGACAATTGATATTAATGGAACAGCGACATCATTTCCTGCTGGAACTGTCTATGGTGAGATTGTTCAGGCACAGCTTGACGCAGACGGAATTCCTATCAAGGCTTTTGACAAATCAGCAAATGACGGCATAGGCAGTAGCGATGGATACGATGGATGGTATAGCCCAGAGAATGCAGTTACATTCTTGAACAAGGCGATTGAGGAGTTAGCAGCACAGGGTGTTGTGATTGATGAGGAGCATCCTGTTCGTCTGGAACTTCCATATACATCTAGTATTGAGTGGGTAACCAATCAGGCAAATGCTGTAAAGCAGTCTGTTGAAAGTGCTCTTGGCGGTAAAGTAGAACTTGTTCTTGCTGATGGAGCAGACAGCAACGAATGGTATTACACAGGATATTATACAGACTACGGATATGAGGCAAATTACAATGTCACAGATGTGTCTGGATGGGGACCTGACTATGGTGATCCTGTGACCTACCTTGATACATTTTTACCTGATTATTCAGGCTATGTTACAAAGAGTCTTGGTATTTTCTAATACACTATTGCTGCTAGAAACGACTTTGGTCATTTCTAGCAGCAGAATTGAGTAGGGAAGATTGATCTTCCTTATTCGTGCGCCGGACGCGGACAGCTTTTGCTGCATAGTTTTTCTCCGCGTCCGCGTGCATAAAAAGTGGATAGTTTGCGCTTGCGCCCAAACTCGCAGATGAAGCAAGAATGGGAGATTGATATGGCTAAATATTTATTGAAACGTTTATTTCACGGATTATTATCTGTGATTGCGGTCGTGATACTGATTATGATTATGATCTATTCCCTGCTGGACCGCAATCTGATCTTTGCATCAGATCCAGTATATACCAAGCAGCAGAATAATCAGAAGATAACTTACAAATATCAGAAATGGGAAGATTATGGTTATCTGGATTATGTAACTTACTCCGATTACTTGAATATTCTGATTTCGAGCGGAGAAATTGATGAGGAGACGAGATCCGCAGTAGTTGGATTTGGAAGAACTCCTGAGAAAGATTCAGATCTTGTAAAAGAATATGTAGAAAAATTTACAAAGTATTATAAATCACAAGGCTATACAGTTGAGCGGCTAAATGCTGTGCTAATGGGAAAAAAGAAAATTGCTAGTGGCGGACAGCAACAGCTTTTTGCTTATAAGGATATTCCGTTGATTTCTCGTGTGTGGAAATATTTTAGTGGAATATTAAGTATTGACAATATTAATAAAATTGAAAATGATGTGGGAGATCGCGGGATTTCCTTTACTTTATATGATCCTGTTTACGGCGGGGAAACTTTTTCACCTGCTATTATTGGAAATGGAACCATACATAAGTATTTGCTTTATTGCGATTCCAAATTTCCATTTATTCATCAAAATATTTTGAGTATTCAGCTAGGAACTTCCTACTCTGTCAATACAGGAGTGGATGTATTTACAACGATGACAAAAACACAAGGATCGTTTATCACTTCTACGGTCACTTATCCAACTGGCTTGGTGGAGGAGAGTGCAGACGATTTGCATTCGGCTACATATTTGGCAGATTCGCTGCATTCGAGTTTGGTATATGAGACACGATATACAGATGACTATACAGCAGTTGGCACAGTAAAAGGTGGTTTATCTAAGATGGGATATTCTTTCCTGATAGGTATTATCGCAACAGTTTTGGCGTATACGCTTGGCGTACCACTTGGAATTGCGATGGCGAGAAAGAAGGACAAGCTAATTGATAAAATTGGTACATTGTATATTGTGTTTATCATTGCAGTTCCTTCATTAGCTTATATTTTCTTGTTTAAGGCAACGGGTGGTAAATTAGGATTTCCAACTACGTTTGATATGGATACAGCCAATAAACTTGTGTATGTGCTGCCAATTATTTCGCTTGCTCTGCCACAGGTCGCAAATCTGATGAAATGGCTGCGTCGCTATATGATAGACCAGATGAATTCGGACTATGTAAAATTTGCAAGAGCCGGTGGACTTTCTGAGAATGAAATTTTTACAAAGCATATTTTGAAAAATGCGTCAATTCCAGTTATTCACGGAATACCAGGAAGTGTTTTGGGGTGTCTGACAGGTGCGATTATCACAGAGCGTGTATATGTTGTGCCAGGTGCAGGTAACTTGCTGACAGAGGCGATTAATAAATATGATAATGGTGTAATTGTCGGGGTTTCTTTATTTTATGCAGTATTGAGTGTCGTGGCGATTATTTTAGGTGATGTGTTGATGTCAATGGTAGATCCTAGAATTTCTTTCTCAAGCAAGGATCGATAACTTTATGATTACTATTTACGGCTGAAAGCCGCTCATAGCAACGATTCGGGGCGATATTTGAAGTTTTGCTTCGCAAAGCACCCCTCACTGCTCAAACATGTTTTGTGCCAGACATGGAAATGAACAGCAATCAGAGAAAGGTAAGGGATAGAATGAATGTAGATTTTAAAATGGGTAAGTATGTCAACGTAGAAGTTGCGGATTTAAAAGAAAATGACCCAACAGAAGGAATGTCAGATGAGGAATTATTTGCTGTAGTGAATCACAGCGACTTAGAATCAGAAAAAATTACGGCACCAAGATATTCTTATTGGCACTCTGTTTTTCGGGTATTTTTCCGAAAAAAGATTAACATTGTGATGTTGGGATTGCTTGCAATTATTGTGTTGATGGCATACTTATATCCAGTATTTGTAGAATATGACCGATATGGAAATTTATTAAATGCTTCCGCAAAGCATTTGACACCTACTGCGGCGTTCAAACAGTTTGGATATAATATCCATTGGGTTTTGGGAGCTGGCGCGGCTGGTCAGTCTACTTTTGATGCGATTTGGTATGGTTCTCAGATTTCGATTTCACTGGCATTGATTGTCGCGTTGATTAATATGTCAGTTGGTGTTGTGATTGGTGCGATCTGGGGATTTTCTAAGAAGGTGGATAATGTTATGATGATTGTGTATAACATTATTGCAAATCTTCCTTATATTTTAGTAATTTCTGTAATGGTTATGATATTTACGGCGGGTTTTTGGACAATGGTGTTTGCGATGACTGTGACAGGATGGTTATCAATTGCGTATTTTATACGTACACAAGTTGTTATTATCCGTGACAGGGAGTATAATCTAGCATCGAGATGTCTTGGAACCTCCACACTTCGGATTGCAATGAAAAATATTCTACCGTTTATGACTTCTGTTGTTGTGACACTTGCAGCAACAGAGATACCTTCTTATATTTCTTATGAAGTGTTCCTTGCTTATATTGGAATGGGGCTCAAGGAAATGTCACTTGGTAGGTTAATCTATGAAGCTGAGAGCGCAATGCTGACACCTGGATGGGGCTTTGAGTTCTGGAGTCCAGTTGCGGTTGCTTCGATTATTACAATTGTTTTGTATGTGGTGGGACAGAATCTTGGTGATGCATCTGACCCTAGAACACATATGTAGAAAATGCAACGTAATATTTTCTAAAAAAATGAATGCAGAACCATGTTGCAGATGATATCACAAGAATGGTTGTACAGTTCCAAATAAGAGGAAGGTAGAATGGAAGATAAAAAGGTATTATTATCAATCAAAGATTTGGAAGTGAAATTTCGTGTGCGTGGAAAAAAATTGACTGCTATTCGCGGCGTTTCACTTGATATTTATGAGAATGAGTCAATAGCGATTGTTGGAGAGTCTGGTTCTGGCAAGTCTGTTTTTACAAAAACATTTGCAGGAATGCTTGACAGTAATGGATATATTGACAATGGAAGTATTATTTTTAACGATGAAGATTTGGCGGATACAATTGTTCGCAAGACTTCTGTTTCTAAGAAGATGATCGATTATACGTTTGAAAAACTGAATGCGTATTCGCAGTTGGAATTGGGAGCAGAAATTTATAAAGAGATAGAAGCTTTGAAAGCAGAACATGTCAAAAAGGCAAGCATTAGTGTAGAGCAGAAAGAACAGAGCGATAAAGAGATTGCTGAACTTGGCATAAAAAAGACAGAAGTATTTAATTTAAAACAGACATTGGACCCAAAGACAGAGAGGGCAAAAATAAAAGAACTTTCTCAATCGATAAAGCAGATGGAAAAAGAGATTAAAAAGTTGCTAAAAGACAGAGCTGCAATGGAAGTATCTGCAAAAAAACGGCTTGAGAGTGATACAGCCTATATCAATCAATATAACTCGGATATGGCCGCACTGAAAGCTAAATATGATGCGGCGATTAAGGGAAGTATTCGTCAAGAGACAAAGGAGCGCAATGAAATTCTTGCAAAAGAAGTGTATCTCTCTATTGGCAGATATAGTTTTCACAAGCGCGTACAGATGTTGTTTAAGTTTTTGGCAGCATTTAAAGCCGCAATGAAAATAGGAACAGATTTGTCAGATGATATACACAGAAATACAGTTTTTGATAAGGTGGCTTTCCGCGTAAAATATCTTGACGAGACATCCGATAAATTGCATGGCATTTGCGTGTTGAACTTAGCAAATGTAAAGTATGCGAAAGACTGGTATCAGATTCGCGGCAAGAAAATTGCGACGGTATTTCAAGACCCAATGACTTCATTGAATCCAATTATAACGATTGGGAAGCAAATTACATCAATTATTATGAAACATCAGGATGTGACAGAAGTTGAGGCGCGGGCAAAAGCATTAGACCTTATGAAGAAAGTGGGAATTCCCAATGCAGAGGCACGTTTTGACGACTATCCATTCCAATACTCTGGTGGTATGAGACAGCGAATCGTTATTGCAATTGCGCTTTCTTGTCAGCCTAAGATATTGATTTGTGACGAGCCGACAACAGCGCTTGATGTGACAATTCAGGCGCAGATTTTAAAGCTTTTAAAAGATTTGCAGAAAGAATTTAATTATACAATTGTGTTTATTACACATGATCTCGGTGTTGTGGCTAATATAGCGGATCGTGTTGCAGTTGTGTATGCAGGTCAGATTATAGAGCTTGCTTCTGTAGATGAGATTTTTTATGATCCAAGGCATCCATATACATGGGCTTTACTGTCTTCCATGCCACAACTTGCGGAGAAGAATACAAAGTTGTATTCCATTACAGGTACACCGCCTTCTCTCTACAACAAAGTTGTGGGAGATGCATTTGCACCGCGTAACCCGTATTGTATGAAAATTGATACGTTGAAAGAGCCGCCAATGTTTCAGGTCAGTGACACACACTTTGCAAAAACATGGCTGCTGGACCCTCGTTCGCCACGGGTTGAGAAACCAGAAGCAATTCAGAATATTCATGAGAAACTGTTAAAAGCTTTTAATATATAGCGACTTTTAGATAGGAGATTTAGGACGTGTCAAATCTGAATCAGAATAAATCAGGACGTGTATTTCATTTGCCGGAGCATGGTCCAATTGATGAAAAGAATGGCAAAGAGATATTATTATCAGTAAAGAACGTGGATATTACTTTTGGCAAAGGCGAAAATGCAGTCAAAGCGGTAAAGAATGCGAATTTTGATATTTATAAAGGAGAGACTTTCTCATTGGTAGGAGAGTCTGGATCTGGAAAAACGACGGTTGGAAGAGCTGTAATTCGTGTTAATCCATGTGCCGGAGGAGAAATTTTATATAAAGGTGTGCGTATTTCTGGAAAAATTCCACGCTCTTTGGACAGAGAGGTAATCCGCAATATCCAGATGGTATTTCAGGACCCCGCCGCGTCTCTTAATGAACGTGCTACAGTGGATTATATTGTATCGGAGGGATTATATAATTTTCATTTATATAAAAATGAAGCAGATCGTGTCCACAAAGTTGAGAATATGATCAATGAAGTTGGTTTGTTGCCAGAACATTTAACGAGATATCCGCATGAGTTTTCGGGTGGGCAGCGCCAGCGAATTGGACTTGCCCGCGCTATGGTAATGGAACCAGAACTTGTTGTTGCGGATGAACCAATTTCAGCTTTGGATGTGTCTATTCGGGCGCAGGTATTGAATCTGCTCAAAAAGTTTCAGATAGAAAAAAATGTCACTTATTTGTTTATTGCACATGACCTCTCGATTGTGCGGTTTATTTCTGACCGTATTGGGGTAATCTATAAGGGAAACATTGTGGAAATAGCAGAGGCGGATGAATTGTTTGAATTTCCACTGCATCCGTATACACATTCTTTAATTTCAGCGATTCCAATTCCAGATCCAAAATTAGAGAAAAATAAAGTGCTTTATACGTATGATCCGTCGATGCATGATTACAGTACAGATCAGCCAGAACTTGTCAATATTGGACATGATCATTTTGTCTATGGCAATAAAAAAGAAATTGAGGAATATAAAGCGATTCGTGCAAAGGGAGTACCTTTGAAATCTATCAATATTGTAGATCCAAATGCACCGCAAAAACAGCAAAATATACAAGAGACAAAGACAGATGAAGTATCTGCGCAAGAAGATGAATTTTTAAAAACTCCTGTGCATGATACAGGTAGCGTATGGTATAAGGTTATTTCATTTTTGCTTCCGGTGTTAGGATTGATTGCTGCTTTTGTATTTAAGCATTTTCATTATTATCGCAATTATACTGCATGTAAAAAGGGTGCAATAGCTGGTCTAATAGTTATAGTGGCGATTATTGTACTGTTTATTTTGTTATTGATTTTAGCGGTGGTATAATTTGAATCGTACAATTAGAGATAGAAATAACAATCATCCAAAACCTGTCAAGCGAATTGAGTTGTTTGAAAAGTATCCAAAAAGCAGGCTTGCAATCACGATTTTATTTTTACTTATTGGAATTGGTGCATTTGGATATGCATTGACACAATATTTTTCAGTGGATACAGGTTGGACGACAATCGAAGCTCCCTCCTCAGAACCTAGCTGTGCGGAGGAGTTAATTTTTCAATATTATTTAGGGGCAGGTGAGCGATCTGCCACAGCAGAAAAAAAGGCAATTACCGCGTTATATACAGAGACTACAACAAAAGCATATCAGCTTTTTCATACAAGTATGTCTTTTGAAGAAGTGCATAATCTGTATTATATTAATCAGCATCCAAATCAAGAGATTGTGGTTGACCCAATGCTCTATGAGGCGTTTTCACTTATCAATCAGTATAAAAATAGAGAAATCTATTTAGCGCCAGTGTATGTTCAGTATGACAATCTATTTGGATGCAATGATGATTTGGAGACCATCGATTTTGACCCGCGACAAAATCAAGAGATCGCTACCTATTTTTTGGAGATTCTTTCCTTTGCAAACAATTCCAATGCGATTGAGTTAGAGCTTTTGGAAGAAAATAAAATTAAATTGTTTGTTTCGGAAGCATATCTTAAATATGCCTCTGAAAATGGATTTTCGGATTTTATTGATTTTTATTGGATGAAAAATGCATTTATTGTTGACACCATTGCAAATATTATGCAGACAAATGGGTTTTTGAAAGGGTCAATTTCCAGTTATGATGGTTTTACACGAAATCTGGATACGTCTCGTGACACAGAATATGCTTTCAATATTTTTAACTTGGACAAGGAGGATAATACTGTCTATCTGGCTGGGGTAATGAAATATGACTATGCGATTGGTATTGTGTTTTTGCGCAGTTATCCATTAAATGTCTTAGACTGGCAACATTATTATGAATTTCGAGATGGAACGATTCAGACAGCATATATTGATACGGCAGATGGATATAGCAAAAGTTCTGTTGATAACCTTGTTTCGTATGCAAAGGATGGCAGTTGCGCAGAGATTTTATTGCAAGTGATACCTGTTTTTATTACAGATGATTTTCATGTGGACCGATTGACCACATTGACACAAAGTGGGATTTATTCTATTTATTGTGAAGATAGAACAATCTTTTATAATGACATTGATTTACATTTGGATTTATCCAACAAAGATAAAGTGCAGTATGCTGAAAAGTATGTAGAAAAATAACATTTGGAACATTTAGAAAGGCATCCTATGAAAAAAATTATAAGGGGAATTTATGAATGGTCAAAAATGATTTTGTTTGCGCTAATCGTTGCATTTTGGCTCAAAAATAATGTTGTTGCGAGTGCATTGGTGCCAACAGGATCAATGGAAGGAACTGTTATGACAGGAAGCAGGATTGTGATTAATCGTCTAGCTTATTTACATGACAATCCACAGAGAGGGGATATTGTGTCCTTTTATTACCCTGATGATGGAGAGACTCTGTATTTAAAACGAATTATAGGTCTTCCAGGAGAGGTGATTGAAGGAATTGATAGTAAAATATACATTGATGGTAAAGAAATACCAGATTATACAGGAAATAAATTTTATGAGGATTTTGGGCCGTATACAATACCAGAGGGTTGTTACTTTATGATGGGGGATAATCGTAATAATTCTTGGGATTCGAGATTTTGGGACAATAAATTTGTAAATTTAGAGGATATTGTTGGCAAAGCTACGTTTGAGTATTATCCAGAAATGAAAGTATTAAAATAAGAGAATCGACTGCTTTTGCGGTCGATTTTTAATTAGTATATATTTTTAAATGAAGTTTGACGGATAGATTTAGGAGGAGATAAATTTATGATAAAAAATATTGTCTTTGATATGGGAAATGTACTTACAGCAGCATATCTTGATTTCTTTCAGACATTTTCACTGAAACCTGAGGAGTGCTTTTTTATTGATGACACCCCAGCTAATATTGAAGCGGCTGGAAATTTGGGAATGGATGGCTGTGTATACTATGGAGATATTGAAGAACTTAGAATGAATTTAAAGAATAAAATAGGTCCAAGTTTCTGATAAAGAAAATGAAGGGCGCGTTGCAAAAATATTTTATAACAGAATTGCGAAATAAAAATTAAAGAAAAGGATTGACAAGACAGGTCTATAAGTATAGACTCTATTTAACGAGTCTATACTTATAGACCTGTCTTGTTGTGGTATGTACAATAGATTTTTGATAGCTATCATATGTAATGAAAGGAGTGGCACAATGGAAAATTTAAAATTATGTGACAGTGATTATCGTTTTATGATGGTGGTTTGGGAATCTGCACCAATTAACTCTGGGGAATTGGTACAGTTATGCAGCCAAAAGCTTGGATGGAAGAAATCCACCACATACACACAGATTAAAAAAATGTGTGAGAAAGGGTATATTGAAAATGTACAAGCTACAGTTCACGTGCGGATTCCGAAAGAGAAAGTGCAAGCAAAGGAGAGTGTTTATTTTGTGGAGCGCACATTTGATGGTTCACTTCCACAATTTTTGACAGCATTTCTCGGCGGAAAGACAATATCAGAGCAGGAGGCTGAGAGAATTAAGAAAATGATTGATGAACATATTGAATGATTGGAGGGTGAGATAATGCAGATGATCAATACAATGTTTTTAAATATTGTAGAACAAAGCCTGACTGCAGGAATCATTATTCTGATTGTTATTGCCGTAAGAGTATTGTTAAAAAGTTTTCCAAAAAGTTTTGCGTATTTGCTTTGGATAGTGGTAGCTTTTCGGTTAATGATACCTGTTTCTATTGTGTCAGAGATTAGTGTATACAATCTTTTTGACAGCGATAGAATAGGATTAAAAAATATCGATTTGGAGAAGGTTTCTAATACAAAAAATGCTGTTGCGGCAAATCAGATAGAAGTTAAAAGTTCGCAAAAAGTTATAGATAAAAACGCAATAGACAATACAGAAAATAGTTCTAGTCCCGAATATCAAAAAAATAAGTCTGTACTTATAACAGAGATACTTGGCGCAGAAAAAACAACAACAAATCTACAATATAATAAATGGATAAGTGTTTTGTCGTTTTTCTGGGTAACTGGAATGCTAACATTTATGTGTTATACGTTTGTTACCTATCGAAAGATCAAGAAAAAGATTCAATTTGGAGTGCGATTGTATGGTCGTGTTTATGAATGTGATTGTATTCGGTCACCGTTTGTGTTTGGAATGATTTTCCCTAAGATTTATTTGCCATTTCAATTGAACACAGTAGAACAACAATGCATATTGGCACATGAGGAATATCATATTAAAAGAGGAGATTATCTAATAAAAAATGTTGCGTGGCTATTGGTGTTAATTTACTGGTTTCAGCCGCTGGTGTGGGTGGCATATCACTTGATGTGTCTTGACATGGAAATGAGCTGTGACGAGAAAATTATTGCAGGATTTGATATGAAATTGCGCAAAGAATATAGCAGATTGATGCTTGCATTTGCAACAAATAAAAGGCAATTTTTAATCAATCCTTTGGCATTTGGAGAGGGGAATACTATGAAACGAATACGAAATATATTAGAGTATAAAAAAATTGTGCACTGGAAACTTGCAGGAGGTATCATTATAGTGTTGCTAACATTAGTAGCATGTGCCACTGATGCAAAATCAGTTTCATCAGATGTAAATAGAACCAATAATTCTGAAAACAGTATAGAAAAAGCAACACAGAGTGTATTTTCGGATAATAGTATTAAAAATATTTCTATGGAATCTAATAGGTCAAATTATTTTACGCAGAATCCCAACGAATCGGAAGACGTGATAGAGCACCGAGAGGCACAATGGGCAGAGAACACAATGCTCGATTTAGAATTTTGCTCTTTGGATTATGCGGATTCGGATAAAATTGTGTTTCATATTTCCAGTGGACTTTTTGTATATGATTTGCAACAACAATGTATTCTTCACAGCATTGACCTAAAAGCATTGAATTGTCAGGCGGTACAGACTGGAGGAGAATGCCTTGTCACAGTATATCAAAATAATAATGGACAAATTAAAGCAGTGATTACACCGTATCCATATTCTATTGATACTGGTTATGTCTATGATGTTGAGAACGATAAGTTGTTTGTATATAATACAGCATTGTTAGAGGATTACACATTGTTTGACCATTTTATCTCAAAATATGATATCGAAGATGGATTAAAAACATGGAGAATGGCAGAGAATGTTTTGCCCTTAGGGGAACATCTTTATGGAACGCTTTATTGGGATACAATAGAACTTACTAAAATGTATTATAAAGTAGGAGAACAGAAATATCAACTTTTTTCACAAGAACAGGCAACTTTGCCAAAATGTTTGAAACAAGATGATAGTTTCTATCAATCAATTGTTCAAAAGTCTGGAACAAGTATTGACCAATGTCTGTTGGATTATCAGGGATTTTATAATATGCATGATTATGCTGGTATCTGTGCACTTTCCACGGGAGTGGAGTATTCAGATCAAAAACAGCAGGAGTTTGCAGAGAACACAAGCAAATTATCACTTGCTGAGGAAGTAAGTCACTCTGAAGATAAGAAAGAATATATATTTCAGTTTTCTTACGAAGATGATTATGGAGAAGGAGAGACAAAAGTTTATATAAAACTTAATAATGTAGAAGAATTAGGCTGGCGTGTTGAGGGATTGCCAATTGCGAGATAAGTACATTAGTATGTATCTTTTACACACAAAGAATTGTTTTTATTTGATTTGTACTTCTTGACATTTAACACAACCCATAGTATAGTGTTCCTGTTGAATACTACTATATTGCAACGTTGATTCTAAGAGGCTATAGAACAGAAATGGGTGACGGAATGTATGGATAATACTGTGTTGGGTATTTTGACAGAAAGGCTAGTGCAGTTTGGATTGACTAGGCAAGAAGCAAATATTTATTTGTGCCTACTGCAAAATAAATATTTGTCAGGTTATGAGGTATCTAAACTTACAGGAATATCGCGCTCTAATGTATACAGTACGCTTGCCAGCTTGGTGGAGGAAGGGGCTGCATATTTGTTGGAGGGAGAGACAAATAAATATACAGCAGTCCCAATAGAAGATTTCTGTGAGAACCGGATACGGCAACTCACAAGATTAAAACAAGAACTCACAGCGCAGATACCACAGATTAGCGATCGCTCGGAGGGATATATTACCATTAGCAGTCATAAACATATTGTGGATAAAATATATAATATGCTAAAACATGTTGAATATCGCGTGTATTTATCTATGCCAGAAAAGTATCTTGAGCAGTTTATACCACAGTTGGAACAGATTGCAGCGGAGGGAAAAAAGGTTGTGCTCCTTGTCAATACGACATCTGGAATTAGGATGAAAGGTTGTATTCTCTACCCGTTGGATAAGAGAGACAATCAGTTACGGTTGATTGTGGACTCTAGCTATGTTTTGACAGGAGAGATGACAGGAGACATCACAGATAGTTGCCTATATTGCGGTCAGAGAAATTTTGTAAATGTTTTTAAGGATTCTCTTAGAAATGAGATAAAATTAATAGAATTGACGAAAGCAGATAAAAAATTACAATAGATGTGCAAGTTGTGAAAGGAGAAAGATACAAACAATGAAAAAAGAAATATTTGTTACAAAGGAGCAGATTGAGGAGATTGTAAAAACTTATCCGACGCCATTTCATATTTATGATGAGAAAGGAATCCGGGAGAATGCGCGTGCGTTAAAGGAAGCATTTGCATGGAATAAAGGCTTTAAGGAATTTTTTGCTGTAAAGGCAACTCCCAATCCGTTTCTAATCAATATTTTGCGCGAGTATGGATTTGGTTGTGATTGTTCGTCCCTCACAGAGTTAATGTTGAGTGATGCAATAGGCGTAGAGGGAAAAGATATTATGTTTTCCTCCAATGACACGCCAGCAGAAGAATTTGTTTACGCAGCGAAACTTGGCGCCACAATTAATTTGGATGATATCACACATATTGACTTTTTGGAAAAAACAATTGGAAAACTGCCAGAAACAATTTCATGTCGTTATAATCCAGGTGGACTTTTTCAAATTACGACAGATATTATGGATAATCCGGGAGATGCGAAGTATGGTTTTACGACAGAACAGCTTTTTGAAGGATATCGGATTTTGCAACAAAAAGGTGTTAAAAACTTTGGCATTCATGCATTTCTTGCAAGTAACACTGTCACAAACGAATATTATCCAACCCTTGCAAAGACATTGTTTGAGGTGGCTGTAAAACTTAGAAATGAGACTGGGGCAAATATTCGATTTATAAATTTATCAGGAGGAATAGGCATTCCGTATCGACCTGACCAAGAACCAAATGATATCAAGGCAATTGGAGAAGGTGTGCGAAAAGTATATGAGGAAGTGCTTGTGCCAGCAGGAATGGGAGATGTGGCCATTTATACAGAGTTGGGGCGTTTTATGATGGGGCCATATGGGCATCTAATTGTAAAGGCAATTCATGAAAAACATACCCATAAGGAGTATGTTGGAGTAGATGCCTGTGCAGTCAATTTAATGCGCCCTGCGATGTATGGAGCTTATCATCATATTACTGTGCTCGGCAAGGAAAATGAACCTTGTGACCACAGATATGATATAACAGGCTCTCTCTGTGAGAACAATGATAAATTTGCAGTGGATAGGATGCTTCCCAAAATTGATATGGGCGATTATTTAGCAGTTCATGATACAGGTGCACATGGTTTTGCAATGGGATATAATTATAATGGAAAGCTTAAGTCCGCAGAGCTTTTATTGAAGGAAGATGGAAGTGTACAGCTCATTAGACGTGCAGAGACGCCAAAGGATTACTTTGCAACGTTTGATTGTTTTGATATCTACAAAAAACTTGGTTTTTAAAAGTCCTTATTATTTTGTTCTTTCAGTAGGATGGAGCTTGGCTGTTGAGTTGCGTACAATCAGACGGGGTCTGAGCAGTGATTTTGAAATTGGAACTTTTGCGATAAGCCAGTAAAGGGCAGCGTAAGAGTTCCGGCCAAGGTCGATTCGATTCTGACAAATTGTGGTGAGTGCAGGGGTAATCTTTTCTGCTATGGGCAGATTGTCAAAGCCTACAACACTTAGTTCTTGCGGAATTTTGACGTTCAATCGCGCACTCTCCTTGATAACACCAACTGCTAACAGGTCATTGCCGCAAAGAATGGCAGTCGCGCCACATTTTAGTAGAGAGGACAGATGATATTTTGCACTGTCTTCTACATAATGGCCATACGCAATTAAATTTTCATCAATTTTGAGGTCATGACTCTGCATACTGTTGATATATGCATCATATCGGTCGACAGTGACCATTGAATTTGGAGAGCCATTTAACAGAGCAATCTTGGTGTGCCCCAACTCGGTTAAATGGTCGACAGCCAGATCGATTCCCTCGAAACTGTCAGTGCCGACATAACCGACATTTGGATTTTTTCGGATATAGTTATCAAAGAGAACAGTTGGTATTGTAGTGGTTTGCAATTGGCTCATCCAAGGATCTTTTAGGGCAAAGCCAATCAGAAATCCGCCATGAAAATTGTTTTTGACCATATAGCGGTCATAGGGATCGCGCAACTGCAATAATGGAGTAATTGGTAAAACTGTAACGTCCCAGTTGTTGCGTACTGCTGCCTGTTTAAAGCCCAGAATAATATCAAAACCAAAGTCTCCAGGCATTTCATACTGCATATTTTCAACAAAAATACAGAGACGTTTTCGCGTTTCTTTTTTCATGCGTTTCGTGACATATCCCATTTCAATTGAAGTGTCAAGAACTAGTTTTTTTAGTTCTGGACTAATATCTTTGGCATCATTTAAACCTTTTGAAACGGTACTGGGAGCGATACCAAGACGGTTTGCGATATCCTTAATTGTAACCATGTTTTATACTCTCTTTCGGAAAATTCATTCTCCAGATATTAGATAATAAACGACAAATATTTTCATTTACTGTCCAATGTCTAAATATAAGTTTACATGATATAAACATTGTTTTCAACTCTTATGATAAAAATATCTATGAAAAGTAATGTTATAGTTATTTTTTGTGAGTCAGAAAGGTGCACAGACCTGCATCACGTATTTGCCGCATAGTGTGGAATCAGTGCCAAAATGCTTGCTTTGTGGCATTTTGTATGCGTCAATTGTAACATTAATTAAAGGATTTATGGGAAATATTATAAAGCTATTTGCAAATTAAGTTTTATGCGTTATAATCTTAAATAGATATCAAATGATAGTGATACAATACATGACAAAAAGGCTTGAGTTCTGTCAGAACTGTATTATTGAATCGCTGTACAAAAAATAGTTTTATAAAGTTTATTGTGTGAAATTTTTAATTTCACCATCCTGATTTGTATACCCGCAAAAGCGGGCAGATGGGAGTTCGTGTGAAATTTTCACACGAGAAAAACGCAAAAGACAGCGTTTTTCATATCTATTTGAGTCGTCAAAGGCGGCGGAATGGAGATTAAAATGAAAAAAGGAGATGAGAAGATGGATAATGCATTTAACACACCAGTGCAGGTGCTGGATGCAAATATGAACGCGGGAGAAGGTAAGACAAAACTTCCTATATTAAAGTGTATCCTCCTTGGTATTATGGCAGGTGCATTTATTGCATTTGGTGGAGCGTCAAGTAATGCTGCAGTACATAACATTGCAAATCAGGGACTTTCCAAGACTCTTGCTGGTTGTATTTTCCCAGTTGGTTTGATGATGATTGTCTTTGTGGGAGGAGAGCTTTTTACAGGGGACTGTCTTATGATTGCTGGAGTGGTGGACAAGCGATTTTCTGCGATGGCAATGATTAAGACATTAGTGATTGTATTTTTTAGCAATATGGTAGGTGCAGTATTGATTGCCACGCTAGTGTATTTTAGTGGTTTGCTTGACTATACAAATGGAGCACTCGGCGCGTTTACGATTAAGGTGGCATATGGTAAGGCGACAATCACACCATTTAAGGCAATCTGTTCTGGTATTCTCTGTAATATTCTTGTATGTATGGCGGTACTGATGGCGACTGCTGCCAAGGATATTGTAGGTAAGGTGTGGGCAATTTTCTTCCCAATTTGTGCGTTTGTTATCGGTGGTTGGGAGCATTGTGTTGCCAATATGTTTTATATTCCGGCAGGGATTATTGCATGTATGAATGATACTTATGTGGCAAAAACAGAGGAATTGTATGGTATTACTGCGGATCAGATTGCGTCGAATCTGACAGTTGGCGGTTTTGTGTCTAATTTGATTCCGGTTACAATTGGTAATATTCTTGGTGGCATGGTGTTTATCGCACTTCCGCTGTATGCAATCCACAAGAGCAAGCTTGTGAATCATACGAAGTAGTTAGGAATCAGTGTGAAATCAAAGATTTCACCCATCCTGATTTAAGTGCCCGCAAAAGCGGGCAGATGGGAGTTCGTGTGAAAAGTACTTCTAACTGCCTGTGGCAGTTTTCACTCACAGCAAAGGCTGTTTTGCGGAGAAGTACTAGATTTCACACGAGAAAAATGCAAGGGACAGCGTTTTTTATTTCTATTTGAGCCGCCAAAGGCGGCATGAAGGATAAAATAGTAGAGACAGCTTTTTATGACAGTAGTTTGCATAAGAAATCGGGCAGGAAAACCTGCTCGATTTCTTATGCATTGGCCGTTTGGCAAATATAAGAGTAGATTGAAATAGTTTAGAGAATTTAACTGTATTGTTGGATAATTTTAAGGAGTGAAATCATGAATGACAAATTGACAAGAAATGATATTAAAAAGATGGAAGATGAAATTGAACACAGAAAGCTTGTGATACGAAAAGAGGCGTTGGAGGCAGTGAAAGAAGCGCGCGCGCAGGGAGATCTGAGTGAAAATTTTGAATATTATGCTGCTAAAAAATTTAAAAATCAAAATGAGAGTCGCATACGTTATCTTGAACGTATGATTAAGACTGCGCAGATTATTGAGGATAATGCCAAAGAGGATGAGATTGGATTGAATAAGACTGTGGAAGTTGAGTTTGTGGAGGATGGTACAATTGAGACCTATCGTCTGGTGACCACTGTACGAAACAATCCTTTGCAAGGGCTTATTAGTATTGAGTCTCCGATTGGAAAGGCACTTGCAGGACACAAGTGTGGCGATACAGTGCATGTGCAGGTAAATAGTGACTTTTGTTATGATGTGGTGGTGAAGTCTATAAAGAACACCCCAGATGATGATTCGATTGCACTGCGAAAGTTTTGAAAAAAAGAAGGTAGCGTGAAATACGGCATTTCTCATCTGGATTTATGATTCCGCGAAGCGGAATCATGGGAGTTAGTGTGAAATTAAAGTTTTACCATCCTGATTTGTACGCCTGCTGAAGCAGGCAGATGGGAGTTCGTATGAAAAATAGTTCTAAGGTAATAAAAGACACTGCCTAAGAACGATTAAGTTTCACACAGTCTATTTGAGCCGCTAAAGGCGGCATGGGGGTATTATATATGAATCTGATTAATATAGAAAATGTTACGAAGTACTACACAGACACACCGCTTTTTGAAAATGTGTCATTTACAGTAGATGAGGCAGAGAAAGTGGGGATTATTGGTATAAATGGCACAGGAAAGAGCACTTTATTAAAAATGTTGATTGGTGTGGAAGAACCGGACAAGGGAAGTATTACAAAGGCGAATCATCTTGTGATTCATTATCTTGCACAAAATCCAGAATTTCAAAAAGATATGACAGTGCTGGGTGCAGTGATGGAGGGAAATCATACACCTGAAAATGAATGGTCACTTGAGAGCGATGCCAAAATCATGCTACAACAACTTGGAATTGTGGAGTATGAACAGAAAGTGAATACATTGTCGGGCGGTCAACGCAAGCGTATAGCATTGGCAAACACATTGCTGTCAAAAGCGGATATTCTTGTGCTTGACGAGCCGACAAATCATCTGGATTCATCCATGGCGGATTGGCTGGAGGAATATTTGAAAAATTATAAGGGTGCATTAGTAATGGTGACACACGACCGTTATTTTCTTGATAGTGTGTCCAATCGAATTGTGGAGATTGACAAGGGAAAAATTTATAGTTATCAAACAAATTATACTGGCTTTTTGGAGTTAAAAGCGCAGCGCGAGGAGATGGAACTTGCGACAGAACGCAAAAGACAAAGTATTTTGCGCGTGGAAATTGAATGGATGAAACGCGGAGCCCGCGCTCGAAGTACAAAACAGAAAGCACATATTCAGCGCTATGAGAACCTTGCAGCGCAAAAAGGACCACAACAAGATGCACAATTAGAGTTAAGTTCAGTTTCTACTCGTATGGGAAAAAGTACGATAGAGTTGCAGCATATTACAAAAGGTTATGATGGAAAGAGACTTATCAATGATTTTAGTTATATTTTTCTGAAAAATGACAGGATTGGTTTTATTGGAGAAAATGGTTGTGGTAAAACAACGTTGATGAAAATTATCTGTGGTATGGAACAGCCTGATTCGGGTGAAATTTTAACTGGACAGACCATTCAAATAGGATACTATGCACAGGAAATTCAAAATGATATACAGGCAGGGGTTGCTTATATGAAACCAGATATGCGTGTTATTGATTATATTAGGAATACAGCAGAATATGTGCAGACAATAGATGGTTCTGTTTCAGCATCCGTGATGTTGGACAGATTTTTGTTTCCGCCAGAAAAACAGTATGGGTTGCTCGGTAAACTTTCAGGCGGAGAGCGGCGCCGACTAAATCTTTTGCGTGTGTTGATGGAAGCTCCCAATGTGCTGATTTTAGATGAGCCAACCAATGATTTGGACATACAGACGTTGACAATTCTAGAGGATTATCTAGACCATTTTAATGGAATTGTGATTGCAGTGTCACATGACCGTTATTTTTTGGATCGCGTTGTACGACGGATTTTTGCCTTTCAAGATGGGGAAATCAGACAGTATGAGGGTGGCTTTACAGACTATCAAGTAAGACAGCAAAAGGAAACTACTAAGACAGAAGAAGACAAAACAAAAAACACTGAAAAAAAAGCTACTGTAAGTCGGAAAACAATAAAAAATCGTCAGGAGAAGTTGAAATTTTCTTATAAAGAGCAAAAAGAGTATGAGACAATAGAGGAAGAAATTACATCACTAGAAGAAAAATTACAGACGCTTGAGGAAGAAATGGTAGCGAATGGATATGACTTTGTGAAGTTAAATGAATTGACAATACAAAAAGAGTCTACAGAACAGCTTCTTGAGGAAAAGATGGAGCGTTGGATGTATCTGCAAGATTTAGCGGAAAAGATTGCACAGCAAAACAAATAAAGAAATTTTAACTGCACGATTAAATTATTTAAAAAGTGAAAAAAGTGTGAAGATAATAAAAAGATATTGACTTATTTTTTTATTTGGAATAATATGTTAGTGCACGAACAGTTTGAATACGAACAAATAATATTTGTGGATTAAAAGTGATAGAAATCGTATGAGAAGTACTTCTACCCACTCGCAGCAAAGACTGCTTTGCAAAGAAGTACTAAGTTTCATACGATTCCTATTTGTGCCGCCGTTTGGCAGCAGAATGGAGATTCGTATGGATGAGATTAATAATTGTTGTGATGATGGGGCTGAAAAATATAAACTCGGAAATATCATTAGGGGGCTACACGGTGCGTTTAGTAAGAAATTTATGGCGTGTGGCATGGCGGTGGGACTTGACGAGGTAACCTTGATGCATGGTTGGATTATGGGTTATCTTTATCATAATCAGGGAAAGGCAGTTTATCAGAAAACAATTGAGTCTGATTTCAATATCAGGCGTTCCACAGTAACAACAATACTGCAACTTATGGAGAAAAAAGGGTATATCAAGCGGTCAGCGGTGGAGGGAGATGCCCGACTCAAACAGATATCACTCACAGAACAAGGAAGGGCGACTGCTATCAAGACAAAAGCGATGATTGATGGTATGGAAAGCAGTATTTTGGAAGGAATTGCACCAGATAAACTAGAGATTTTTTATGAGGTAGCACAAAAACTTATGACAAATATGGAACGATAGTTTGGTAACCAAATGTATGGTTTTTACTATTATTATGAAATTGTAATATGTATTTTTACAGTTATGAATTATTTTTCTACAATTTCTTAGAAGGAATGGAGGTTTGGTTATGCTTAAAGTATTAGGCGCACAAATTAAGGAGTTTAAAAAGGATTCCATACTTACGCCTATTTTCATGATTTTAGAAGTAATCATGGAAATGATTATTCCGCTGTTGATGGCATCTATTATTGATGATGGTGTCAATAGTGGAGACTTGAATCACATCTACAAGATCGGTGGTCTAATGATTGTGGTGGCGCTGATTGGATTGTGGGCAGGTTTGATGGGAGCAAAGTATGGTGCGAGAGCATCAACAGGTTTTGCAAGAAATCTTAGAAAAGCGATGTTTGAAAATATTCAGACATACTCATTCTCGAATATTGATAAATATTCTACATCAAGTCTGATAACACGTCTCACAACAGATGTAACAAATTTGCAAAATGCATTTCAGATGATATTGCGCATGGCAATGCGTGCGCCAGCGTCCATGATTATTGCGATGGTGATGGCGTTCTCGATCAATGCACAACTTGCCAGCATTTATCTTGTTGCTGTGTTGTTTCTTGCCATTTGTCTTGCGTTTATTATGCCACGGGCAAATAAGTATTTTCGACAGGTATTTGAAAAATATGATGACTTGAATGCCAGCGTACAAGAAAATGTGTCTGCAATACGTGTGGTGAAGGCATACGTGCGTGAAGATTACGAAAAAGAGAAGTTTGCTAAGGCAAATCAAAATATTTACAACATGTTTTTGAAGGCAGAGAAACTTGTCGTTATCAATATGCCTTTGATGCAAGTGACTGTATATAGTTGTATTCTGCTGATTTCATGGTTGGGTGCCAAGACGATTGTAGCAGGAAATCTCACAACAGGTGAGATGATGAGTTTGTTAGCCTATTGTATGAATATTCTAATGAGTTTGATGATGGTTTCTATGATTTTTGTTATGCTCTCAATGAGTTACGCCAGCGCAAAGCGTATTGCAGAAGTTTTGACAGAACAGACGGATTTACAGAATCCAGAGAAACCAGTAACAAATATAAAGGATGGCAGTATTGTATTTCATGATGTGTCTTTTGCCTACAATAAGGATAGCAAGGCTGTTTTAAATCATATTAATTTAGAAATTAAGTCAGGCGAAACCATTGGTATTATCGGCGGCACAGGCAGTGCGAAATCAAGTCTTGTCAACTTAATTAGCCGTCTATATGATGTCACATCTGGAGAACTTTTCGTTGGTGGTCTTAATGTGCGCAAATATGATATGGAATCACTTAGAAATCAGGTTGCAGTTGTATTACAAAAGAATGTACTATTTAGTGGTACAATTCTTGAGAATTTACGTTGGGGTGATAAAGAGGCTTCGGAGGAGGAATGTATTAGAGCCTGCAGACTTGCTTGTGCAGATGAGTTTATTCAGAAGATGCCCGAGAAGTACAATACATTTATTGAACAAGGTGGAACAAATGTATCTGGAGGACAAAAACAGAGACTTTGTATTGCGCGGGCACTGCTTAAAAAACCACGGATTTTAATACTAGATGATAGTACCAGTGCAGTAGATACGGCTACAGATGCCAAGATACGCAAAGCGTTTGCAGAGGAGATACCAGACACAACGAAATTGATTATTGCACAGAGAGTAAGTAGTGTGCAGAATGCAGATCGTATTATTGTTATGGACAATGGCAATGTGACTGCGTTTGGCACACATGAAGAACTGTTAGAAACAAGTTCGATTTATCGCGAAGTGTTTGAATCTCAGACAGGTGGAAATGCGGATTTTGACCAAAATGGAGGTGACAACTAATGCCAGGACCAGGACATCCAATGAGAGGACCAAGAGGAGCCAAACCCAAGATTGAAAATCCAGGTAAACTTTTTCGGAGGCTTATGGGATATGTGCTCAAAAATTATACACCACATATTATTATTGTTGTTATATGTATATTTGTTGGTGTATTTGCAAACATTCAAGGAACGTTATTTACACAGACATTAATTGATGAATATATTATGCCACTTTTAGGAACAGATAATCCAGATTTTTCGGGACTTGCGCAAGCAATTTTTCGAGTGGCATGTTTCTATGCAGTAGGAGTAGTATCTTCTTATTTATATAATAGAATTATGATTAATGTCAGTCAGGGCACAATGAGAGGGATTCGTACAGATATGTTCAACAAGATGGAATCGCTTCCAATCAAGTATTTTGATACACATCCACACGGAGATATTATGTCAAGATACACAAATGATATTGATACCCTAAGACAAATGATTAGTCAAAGTATGCCGCAGTGTTTTAATAGTGCTATCACAATTGTCAGTGTTCTTATCAGTATGATTATTTTAAGTGTACCATTGACGATTACGACGTTGATTATGGTGTCATTGATGTTGCTTGTCACAAAAAAAGCAACTGGACTTTCTGGCAGATATTTTGTGGCACAACAGAAAGCAATTGGGTCCGTAAATGGATTTGTTGAGGAGATGATGGAGGGGCAGAAGGTCGTGAAAGTATTTTGCCACGAAGAAGATAGTATGGCACGCTTCAACGAACTAAATGAGGAATTGTTTGAGAGTTCTTACAATGCGAATCAGTTTGCGAATATGCTTGGGCCAATCAATGCACAGCTTGGAAATCTAAGTTATGTGGTGTGTGCGATTGTGGGTGGTATTTTGGCAATCGGAAATATCGGCGGACTTACACTGGGCGGACTTGCAAGCTTTCTCACATTCAATAAGAGCTTTAATATGCCAATTAATCAGGTGAGTATGCAATTTAATTCAATTGTTATGGCACTTGCTGGAGCGGACCGCATTTTTAAGATGCTTGACGAGGAGTCAGAGGCGGACAATGGTTATGTTATGCTCGTCAATGCTGAGGAAATTAATGGTGAACTTCGAGAGACGACAAAGCATACTGGAATGTGGGCGTGGAAGCATTATCATAAGGACAGTGACACAACAACTTATCAGCGGCTTGAGGGTGCTGTTGTATTTGATGATGTGGATTTTGGATACACAGATGACAAGATTGTGCTGCATAATATTAAAATGTTTGCGGAACCGGGACAAAAAATTGCGTTTGTTGGTTCCACAGGCGCAGGCAAGACGACAATCACAAATCTAATTAATCGTTTTTATGACATACAAGATGGAAAAATTCGATATGATGCAATTAATGTCAATAAGATAAAGAAAGCAGACTTACGCCGTTCCCTTGGCATTGTATTGCAGGATACACATTTGTTTACGGCTACTGTGATGGAAAATATTCGCTATGGCAAACTGGATGCTACGGACGAAGAAGTTATCGCGGCGGCAAAACTTGCCAATGCACATGAGTTTATTGAGAAATTGCCAGATGGTTATAATACATTGCTGACGGGCGATGGTGCTAATTTAAGTCAAGGGCAGAGACAGTTACTTGCTATTGCACGTGCAGCGATTGCAGACCCACCCGCATTGATTCTTGACGAGGCAACCAGTTCGATTGACACGCGCACAGAAAAAATTGTACAGGATGGTATGGATAAGCTAATGAAAGGAAGGACAACATTTGTGATTGCGCATAGACTTTCTACTGTTAAGAATAGTGACTGTATTATGGTACTTGAGCAGGGAAGAATTATTGAGCGCGGTACACATGATGAGCTTATTGAAGCAAAAGGAAAGTATTATCAACTTTATACAGGAAATGCGATTGCGGCAAATTAATATAAACGTGGAAGGCTGTAGGATTTAACAGCCTTCCACGTTTATTAGTTTGTTCTTATCGGGAATGGAAGAAAGAGGATATCTTTTGCATCTTATCAATATCATCAGGGGTTGCATATTTTTTCAGGACAGAGAAAATTAACGCAACATCTTCTGAATCAAAAGAAATATTGTTGTCTTTGCTTAGTTTGTTTAGGGACATCAGAAAAGTCATCATTTTTTTCTGTGCTTCCGCTTGATTGCCATTGCTGTTAATCGTGGTACTTTGCACAAACATTTTATTAAGAAAGTCAAGTTTTGCTTTGTCTATCTTTTGTAGTTCTGGGTCGTTCATCCACTCATTATTTGGTTCCATTATCATTTCCTCCAAACATTTTCATCATTTCCATCATTTCATTCATATTCAGCCCACCTGCGTTTTCATTGCCGGGCGAGAGATTTTCCATTATATTACTGAGATCCATATTGGGACCAGCGTCAGGATTTAGACTTTGGATCAGTTCTATCATCTGTTGCATTTCCCGCATATTTTTCATAGTCTTTATGGCAGAAAGTATCTGGCTGAAACCTTGTTCTTCATTAGGAGCAAGATATTTGTGAACTGCTTTATAAATTTGTTCAAGATTTTCTGTTGGGTCGGTATTGGCCGCAGACTTGGTAGCACTGTCAAAGCTACTGGCATGGATTCCGCCGGAAAAGTTAGGAGCTCCTTTGTCAAGCAATGACAATGTGTACTGAAATTCCATATATTTGATTAGTGCAGGTAGCATCCGAAAGTTACCATTCTCCATAAAGGGCAGAAGGGACTTTAAGATCTGGATGTGATTCGTGGTATAAAAGTGGTCAAATGCTAGCACGTAATCATTATCCTCCATAATAAACCTCCAATTCTTATAGCCTCTCGGAGTCTATAGCAGACCTGCAAATTGATGCGAGAGTTTTTTGCATCTATTTTTTCATATTATATATATGAAATGAGAATGTCTGTTATGCACATTCCGAAGTAGAATCCATAATCAAGCAGGGAAGATTTCCTTTCTCTACTTGTGTGACGGTATCTTCTGGCTTTGCTAATATACTTCTTAAGGGTATCTATATACATAGATTATGAGGGTCCGTGTTAACGGACCCTCACAAACTAGAATATTAGCAGCATCCGCATCCGCCGCCGTTGTTGTTGCCGCCACAGCAGCAAGACAGAAGGATAAGAATCCAGATCCAGCTACCGAAACCGCCGTTGTTGTTGCCGCTTTCACAGCCACATCCACAACCGCATCCACATCCGTTGGAAACGCCGAATCCACCAAAACCGCTGTTGCCACCACAGCAGCAAGACAGAAGGATAAGAATCCAGATCCAGCTACCGAAACCGCTGTTGCTGTTGCATCCGCATCCACAGCCACACTCCGAAACCGTATTTGTCTGATTGCAGCCGCAATGGCTCGCTGATAATTCACTCATGTTGAGTACCTCCGAAGAAGCTTTTTTCTATACTATATGACAGGGTATGAAAAGTGTTCCTGAAAAAATGAATTTATATAACAGTATAATTTTTATTTATTAAAATAAAACAAGGGAGTTTGGTTTTAAATAAATAAAAATCTTTAGATATCATACTTGATGGGTAAGCGCGTGTGGTTTGAAAGACAGTAAAAAGATGTATGAAATGCGCAGTACATGTGCATTTCTGACGTATCAAAAGCAATGAATTATTAGCATATTTTTGATAAAAGACTGATAATTCATTGAATATTTAGAAAAAATATAGTATAATAGTAAATAATGTACTCTAAATAAATAAGTATAAGGGTGTTATGTATGAACTGCGAAACACCGAAGGATAAGGGGGATTTCAAATATGAGGTCAACTAGAATAGGGCGGAAGATATTGGCAGGAATACTATGTGCTGCCATGGTATTTCAATGTGTGCCTGCAGAAGCAATGGCAAATGAAATTGCAGAAACAGTACAATCTTATGATCAGGAAGTATTGGATAGGACAGAACCTCAGGAAGAAAGTACAAAGACAAGTGTAGATGTGGTCTCATCAGAAGATGTACAGGTGATAACGGAGGCTGATACAGAAGAAGCACCAGAAGTGGATGAGAAACTAGATGCACCAGAATCATCAGAATTAGCAGAGAATATCAATACTGCGGATATGTCGTCAACGTCTGAGGAAGCGGATACGCTGGAAACGTTATCAATGACCGACGAGATGAGTATGACGAAAGAAATGTCAACGACAGAGGGAATGTCAACGACAGAAGAACCAAGCACGCTGGAAACATCAACAACAGAAGAATCAAGTACATTAGAAACAACGACAATGGAAGGGTCAGAAGCACTGGAAACATCAGAGATTTCGGAAACGTTAGATGTGGAAGAAACTGAAGATATCATTGAAGTTATAGAGACCCTTGAGATGGACACAGATAGTTCAGAGACAGAAACTGCCAGTACAGAGGAAGAAACAACAGAACCAGAGATTACTCCGTTGCCAGATTACAAAAAGCTGCTTTATGTTGAATCGGAATTGACATACTACTATTATGAAAATGCAAAAGATATCTTTGTGAAATTAAAAGGATGTGAAATACCAGAAGATAGAGTTAAGGTTGACTTTTATATTGATGAAACACCCTTTGAAGCAATAAAAGATGAAGATGACTATTATCGTATTTCTCTGCAAGATAAGAATATTTCAATAGGATCACATACATTAACGGTCAAGCTGATAGATTCACTGACATCAAAACCTGTTAACGAACTGGTAAGTAAAAAGTTTGAGTTTAGAACAGAAGCTGCAAATATATTTTTAGAAGCAGATAAATATTATATTTCTACAACGGAGGATACAATAGAGGTAACTCTTTATAATCCAGAGGAGGATAATATCAAATCTGTTCAGATTACTGCGCCAAATGGAGATATTGTTGCACGTTCTGAACAAATTAGTTCAGAAGTACCTCAGAATGAAGATCCTCGTTATTCGGGTATCGGAAATGGGTATAAGTATGAAGGAAACATTTTATATAAGACGACATGGGTTTTACCTATAGAAAAGAATGCACTTGAAATAGGCAACTATGATATTCGCCTGATACTGAAAGATAATTCTGATATGCTGTTAGGCAATGTTATAGAGGTTTCTTCAAAAGCAGTTGTTACGAAATGTGTATTGGGCACAGACTATGATAATACAAGTGGTTTTGTATATCTATATATTCAAGGCTCTGGTTTTGATCCATTGGATATACAATTTGACTTTAAAGATAAGATAACTTCAGCGCCTTTATCAACACAGCGAATCGATTATAAAACAGTACAGTCCGGTTATATTGTAAAGTTCCGAAAGGAAGGAGGCTGGGAAAAAGCAGGAAAGGAAATTATAGTAACTATCTCCAAAAAATCAGGAAATATTGATTTTACACAGACTAAGTTTGAGGCATTGTTAGAAAGCGGTATTTATTATGCAGAGTATAATAATGTATTGAATGCTGTGGAAGTGGGTGTTACAGTAGACCTAAATGGAAAAGCAGTAAAGTTTAGTATTGTCGAGAGTGAAGATGCTACAGAAGAATTGGAGGTCACACGAAAGGGGTTGACAGAGAGCATAGAATATCTTACTCCGAAGGGCGCGTTAAAAGAAGGAAAATATTTTGTGAGGTTAAAAGAAACAGGAGGGGTTACATATCATAAAGAGTTTACTGTCAGTCAGAAAGCAACTGTTACAGAGTATTGGGACGCTCCCACAGTAATCTCAAAGAATGCAGAAAGACATGATTTTTATTACTATGATACAGAAGCTGGAATCAGCAATGATACATTAAAGGCATCAATAGACGGATACAGTGGAGAAGTAGCTGTCTATGCAAGTGAGTGGCATCGAGAAGATGGTGCAAAAGGAACACGCATTCAGGTATGGATTCCTACACAAAAGTTATCACTTGGAAGCCACACTGTAAGAATTATAAGAGATGGCAAATCATATACTTCTCATACATTTGAAGTGATTGCATCTAATTACGGAAAATTTGTTCTTGATACCTACGCGCTTTCTTGGATTGATGATAACACAATACAAGTTTATATAAAAACGCCAAACTGCGCAGAGAGCGATGACTTTGATATTAAATTGACCGAAATTAATGGTGGAGAAGTGACAGGAATCAGCACAGTGGTGACAGAAAGATATACAGATAGTGTCTTTATGAATATTACAGGGCTGGATAGAAATAAGGCATTTAAAGACTACTATATACTGATGACACATAAAGAATTAGGTCATCCGTATAAGATGTCCAACCTCAATGAAGAGTACTATAGTGACACTAAAGGTGAAAGAAAGTCTATATCTTCTAACAAAGGCCTTCCAGTATTAGCAAACAATCGCGTAATTGGTATTAATATTCAAAATTTGGCCTTGCCTGCAACCTTGACAATCTATGCGACAGAAAATACAGATGTGATTGATAGAATTACGATTCCTTCTACAACCGAGGGCAATTTTTATTATTTTACAAAAGAATTTTATGACAGCCTAGAAAAGAAGGACCGACTGTATGATATGACTGTCACTGATTATGGTGAGAACTGGGGAAGATCTTATGCAAGGATTAATCTTGGCTACAAAGAAGAAGAAACAGTTAATGATTTTGACTTGCAAATAATCACAGATACGTTGTATGTTGATGGAGCAGAAAGTGGAAAATCAACAGTGATTACAGTGTCAGGAAACAAGCAGAAACCCGTATTTGAAGTTTCTAATGATGATATCGTAGAATTGGAAGATTATATAGAAACTTCTGAGGTAACGGGAGTGCAGACAACAGACCCTAACAAAAGGCGAGTTATTGCCAAAACTACAGGAACAACATTTATTACAGTTATTGCAGACGGTGTGAAAAAGAGTGTATTTGTCACAGTTACTAGAAATACCTCTGGCATTACGATAAATACATCTGATCGACATATGAAAGTTGGGGATTCTTTTGAGGCAGAGGCGTTTATTCAGCCGTCAAGTGCAGATGATCCGACGCAGATTATAAGTTTTACATCATCAGATAATAATATATTATACGTGAAAAAATTAACAGACAGAACAGCAAGAGTTACCGCATTGAAAGCAGGAACGGCTATGTTGCGTGCTACATTAAAGGGAACTCCTTATACTGTGGCAGTGACAATTTCCATTACAGATTCTTTTCCTCTGTATGACAAAAAGGAAATTAAAATTAAGGAAGTAGGAATTGTCAGCTATATTGAGAATGTTGATCGCGCATTATCCTACTGTAAATTGCCAAAAGGTTGGGAGTGGAACAACGGTGATCTTATCTTAACTGCAAGCGACGAGCTGCAATATTGTTGGGCAACTTATACGGAGGAGGGATACCAGCCGTTTTCTGCGAGATTACCAGTGGCTGCTACGCGCATTGTCGGTATTGATATAACAGGTAAGAAATTGATTAATCAGGGACAGAAAGAGACCTATCAAATTACCTATCAGTGTATTGGAGCAGATATTAATACCTCCAAGTTCAAGGAACGGCTCACTACAAACTGTGTTAGGACATCCGAGGAAAATATAGCTGCTGTGGAAACTTTAGAGTGGGATAATCTTGTGATTGCAGCGATGGACAAAACAAGTGGGGGAACAGCTAATTTTTCATTGACATTGGCGATTGATCAAGGAACAAGTCAGGGAGCTGATCTGTTTGTAAAAGATTTTAGCGTTGAAGTTCCACTAACAGATTGTGTCAATAATGTAAAAGTAAAACCTGTAAAACTAGGGAATGAAAAGTTTACATATGTAGAAACACAAGATCGAATGGAAGTTGATCAAAAGGACGTTCGAGATGCAAAAAATAAATACTCTATAAAACTTGAAGCGGAGGCCACCATCAATGGAAAACTTGCACCCAATATAAAGTTTGATTGGGAGTCAAGTGATAAGACTGTGGCAACAGTTGCAGTAAATGACAATAATGAAGTGATTCTCACTGTGAAAAAAGAAGGAACTGTAGAAATTACTGCAAAGGCAAAGGACAAAGGAGAGTGCACAGGAACTCTGCGCGTAAATATTATGGATTATGCGCCGATTCTTGAGACATCGAGTGTCACAATCAATAAGTATTATATTTATGGAACTAAACTTGGGTTGCAGGAGCAGAATGGAAATAAGATTGTATCTGTCAATGTGTTAGAAAAGGAAGGGGATCAGGATAGAAGTTCCTTAAACTTTTCTGTAAGCGCGCCGATAGAAGGTATTTCTACTTTAAGATTAAAATCGGGGGCACCAGTTTTATCAGCTTCAAGAAAAATAGTCTCTAACTGCAAATTAGAGGTTGTCACAGAAAAAGGAAAGTATCCATATTCATTAAAAGTGACAACAGACGTTACAAAACCTTCAGCGACATTAAAGCTAAAGACAAAGGCGAATCTGTTTTATAAGGATGCGGAAGCTGTCTATACAATATCGAGCAAATATGATATTCAGTCGATAGAGATTCCAGAAGTGGATGGTATTGGCTTTAATGGAAGTTATCATCGCAGTAATGGTACAATTACTTTTCAAGCGAAAGGCCTTGACAGCAGTACAGTTAGTCAGTTTTCTTCCAAGTCAGTGAAGAAGGTACAATTTAATATTACATTTGCAGATTATACACAGCCGCAGTCGATGGAACTTACAATTGCGACAGAAAATAAAAAGCCATCCTTGAGTTTAACTGGAATGGTAGTTTGTCCAGGAATTTCATCAGGGGTGATTAATGTGATTAATTCCAAGACAAAAGAGCAAATTCCCTTGGATAACACAATGACACTTGCGGTTACAAAACCGCAAAATAGTGGTATTAATCTAACGATTAATAGAAATGGCAGTGCATCTGTAGATTATCTTGGCGCAAAAAATGTATCTTACACTACAGAACTAAAAAGCTCTAATTGGACACAGGCGGTCAATCCAAAAGGAAAGATTACTTATGTAACATCTCCTGATAAGTTGTCGCTATCACTTGGCAGTAAGCAATTAACCTTGAATATGGCTACAAACATTACTGCAAATGGAATGAATACAATTCCTATTTCTGTAAATGGAAGTGATATTGCAATAACAAAGTTGACTTATGGAGGCTCAGCGGCAAAACTAATTGATACCGATAAATATCTTGCATGCGATTTTAGACCTTCTAGTCAAGGGATTCGGAGTATTAGCCTAGGATTGAATGCAGGAAAGCGTGGAACTGTCAAGGCAGGAACTTATAAATTGGATTTGTTTGCGACCATAAGGCTATTGGAACAAGAGATAACGATTAAGAAGGCAACGCTGACAATTAAATTAACAGAGGCAGACAAGGCAAAGATAACACTTGCATCACCTAAAGGAAAGATTAACTTAGTAGATAGAGAAAATACATCTGTAATATATACCCCGAAAGTTTCGGGAATTGATTCAACTGTTAGAAGTGTAAGTGTGGAAGGAGAAAATGCAGAGTATTTTACGGCTTCTTTAAATGCAGACAATAAAGTGGAAGTGAAACTTAAGACTGGAAAAGCGATGTCCTCAAAGCAATCATATCCTATAACAATTCAATCTGTGTTACAAAATGGATATAAAATTTCATCTACTGTGAAAATCAAACCTGTCAATACACTACCTAAGATTGTATTGACTCCTGCGAAGTGTAGCTTATACCGAAACAATTCAAATAAGTATACGGTTTCTGTATCATTGAAAAATAGTAACATTGATATAGATAATATTACAGGAATTAAAATTGATCCAAGTAATAAGAAGAATGCGAATAGCTTTTTGCTAGTTAATAATATTAGCAAGAATGGTACAGTAAGCTTTAATCTGGCGGGTGACAGAACCCAGATAAAAAAAGGACAATACAAGGTAAAGTGTCTGGTTTCCTTCCGAGATGCAGATCCAGAGGCAAAACCTGCTACGGTGAATATGACAATCACTGTAAAATAAATATGGTTATAATTGCATAAAATGTATAAATATTAGAAACAGTACATTGAATTTGTGCTGTTTCTAATATTTTGTCATAAAAATCGGAAAAAGACTTGAAATTAACTGAAAATATAGTAAAATAATAGTATATATGTAAACCGTTTAAATACAATATTTATGTAAATGAAATGATTTGGTAGACAGAAAGGAAGATAGAATGGCGGAAATAATATGGACTGTTGAGGGCAGGCGGTTTCGGAACGCAGAAGAATATCAAGCGGCGCTTAGGGACAAAGAACTCATCGATTCCATTACCGGCAGTCTGAAATTGGATAATCCAAAAGATGTTGAGATATTATATCACAAACTGAAAGAAGGACACTATATCTTTGAATCGATTGTGGGTAGACAGTTTGATGATAATATTTATGAGTTGTACCAGCGAATCAAACAGAAAGAAGTACAGGCAAAGGAAAAAAAGATTGCACGAAAGGAAAAGCGGAAACAACAAATTACAAATCTCGAAAAAATGGTAATACCATCCAAAAAACAACAAAAATTAGAAAGCAAGACAAAGCTGGAAGATTTTGACAAGGATATGCAAGAGCAAATTATAGAGATACTCAAGAAAAAAGAAAGAAAACGAAAAATTTTGATGACAGTTTGTGTATTTCTATGTATTATCAGTTTTGGATATTTGGGTGCATATTATCAGGTATCTGCTAAGAGTGCAAGGGAATTTGAGGAACTTTCGGCATTGAAGAAGGCAGGCGCATGGGCGGTAAATTCTGGCAATAAAAAAGTTGAGGTGCATCTTACTGACAAGGATACCCCAATACCAGATATTTTACCAGAATATAAAAAAATACATCAGAAGAATCAAAAGCTAATTGGATGGGTCAAAATTGACGATACAATAATTGATTACCCTGTAATGCAGACAGTGAACAATGAGTATTATCTCGATCATAACTTTAATCAAGAGGAAGACCGAAATGGTTGTATTTTTATGGATTATCAATGTGATGTCATAAAGGGATGCGATAATATGATTCTATATGGACATCATATGAAATCAGGAAAGATGTTTGGGACATTAAATAAGTACAGCGAGGAATCTTATTATGAAGAACACCCAATTATACAGTTTGACACAATTTATGAGAAGGGTAAATATCAGGTGATGTATGTATTTCGTTCAAAAGTATATTCGGAGGAGGATGTAACTTTTAAATATTATCAATTTATCAATGCCGCTTCCGAGATGGAGTTTAATTCTTATTTAAATGAGATGGCCGCCTTGTCTTTATATGATACAGGAGTTGTTGCCAGTTATGGAGATAAGCTTCTAACACTTTCAACCTGCGATTACCAGGAGAAGAAAGGGAGGTTTGTCGTAGTAGCGAAAAAGATTGGCTAGAAGTTTAGAAGATGGATACACCAGAAACATTATCGAATGAAAGACTTTTGAATAAAGAGAAATATTAGAAAGAAAGGGAAAAGAAAGGGCAGAGGTATTATAGAATTTCTTGAAGAAATTGGAGAATCTTTTCAAGGATTTCACACAAGAAAAACGTAAGAAACAGCGTTTTTTATTTCTATTTGAGCCGACAAAGGTGGTATGGAGGATTATTATGGAACAGATAAATTTAGGAGTACTGCGTTGTTTGCATAAGACAGCAACAAGAGCAGAAAATATAGAAGGATTTGAATAAACAATAGAATTTAATCAAAAGCAATGAATTAGAGAATTGGAGGGATTGATAGCAATATGAGAGGGAGTCAAATATTTATTATGAAATATAGATTGGAGGCACAAATTATATGTATAAATAAATGATAGGTCAATAAGAGGGAATAAAAATAATTAAAGCGGGGAGAAACAACATGGCAAAGAGTAAAAAGAAAAAGAACTTTAAGCTAAGAAGGAGAGTAAAGCGAACAATCGCAGCACTCACAATGGTTATGGCGATTGTTGTGGCTGCAATACCAGTCGAGAATTATGGTACAATGCAGGCATCGGGGGTAGAAGATGGAGTGGACTTAAAGGAGAAGGCAAAGCTATACTTTAATGATAATAGCAACCCAAGTTATAATACAGAAGAGGAGGAAAATAAATATAAAGGTATTACTGTGACTGCTCAGCATATCGAGGGAGATGCTTTTATTGATGCATATAAAATTAAATTAAAAGGTACTAATGTTGAAGATGCAATGATTACCGAGAGTGTATTTAAAAAGGATTTGGAGGAGTTTGATATCTATGAGGTAGAGTATTATGGTTATATTCAGATGGACCCTGATTACATTAAAGCAGTAGAAGGTACATTTGATCAAGAGACATACACTCTTACGTACTCTAGGGATCCCAAAAATTATAGCGCGATAAATGCTACAATCAACGATCCTAGTGGTGCATCTATCAATTTGAGTTTAGGTGCCGTAAGTTTTGATCTCATTTCAACAAATTCATATACAGAGGATATTACTATTTCGCCAACTGGAACATTGCTGGGTACAACAAATAATCCTTATAACATAATAAAACCATCTACAAGTAATTCCAAAATTTTTGAGACGTATGCGCCAGATGTATTAAAAGATCATACTGATAAAATTGCTAATTACAATAAAGAGATGCAAGGATACATAGATGTGTTAGATGGAATCAAAGCAGTAGCGGACAGTGATCCTACGAAGCTTACACAAGCTGATGAGACTAGATGGAATGAAACTGTTACAAAAATTACAACTTTGCAGGGAACAATATCTAATTTAGAAAAACTTGAAAAAACATTTTCAGAGATCCGAGCAGAAGCAAGAGACACAGATGAAGACAAAAATGCTCTTCCGGATATTGTGGACTATGCCATCTGCCAAAGACTTAAATCAGCCAATACAGGAGATCTTGTTAAATATGGATTGGTTAAATTGACTAATCAAGCAGGTACGATTGTATATGTTCCTAAAAATAATAGTCCCAATGGACCTGATTCTGGTCAGGTGAATGATGAGCAAGGGTATCTTGCAACAGGGAAAGCAAATATAAAGGGTATTGCTTCCAATGCATTTAATATAGAAGATCATTCTGATGATAAACATCCTGTGGGAACTGACAGAGAGGTTGGAACGATTACAATTCCTCTTACAGTGGAGTTTATTGGTGAGAAGGCATTTGCAAATTCCAAGTATTTAAAAGATGTGACAATTGATGATACAAACTGTACAATTTTAGGTGATGAGGCATTTACGCAGTGTCCTAATCTTGCTTCTGTTAAGTTTACAAGTGCGAATTCTCGTCTGGTAACAATTGGGCGCAAAGCTTTTTATAATACAAAATTAGAAAGTATAACATTTCCGCCTTATGTCAAGACAATTGGTGCAGGCTGTCTCTATCTTTCTGATATACAGGAAATGACAATGGGAGGGCTTAAGAATGCTGAATTGACAATTGAACCATATGCATTTTTTGGTTGTGAAAAATTGACTAAGGTTAATTTTGCAGGAGAAAGTACAAACTTTAAGATGGGAGATGCCATTTTTGCTTTGGCGGCAGATCAAGGTGGTGGAGCACTGGAAACCTTTACATTCCCATCCTATATGAATCAAATAAATCATGGTAAAGATTATTCAGAATACATTCTTGCTGGCAGGGAAAATCTTAAGACAGTTGTACTTCCTGGCAGGCTTGGGAATGGTGTTTCTGATAAGGACAAAAAGAATGTCCCTGATACAACATTTGCAGGCTGTAAGAATCTGGAATGCGTGGAATTTCCAAAGGATGCTTATGATGCAACCTACAATCCAGAAAAGTTATTTAAGGAAGTAGTGAATGACAAATTTTATGTTAGAGGTCCTGAGTCAGGTGCAAGCAGTGGTTCTATTGCATCTCCTAGAAAATGTACATGGAATGCAGTGCCGGGATATTTCACAGAGGACGGCAAACCGGGTGTTGTACCATATGTATATATAGGCGCAGATGGCAAAGAACATATGGAAATTGGTGTTGGCGAGGAAAGTCGTGATGACTATATTGCAACCATTGATATTATTGATGCAAATACAAAGACAGCCAGTTTATCGGGTTATACAGAGAATCATCCAACAGGATTTCCACTTGCAGTAGTAGTACCAGAGACCGTTGGCGGCTATACAATTATAGAAATTGCAGATGGATGTTTTAAAGATGTAAGTGATATTATTTATAAAGTACAGATTGCAGATGGGACTGTGCAGAGGATTAATGCGAATGCCTTTCGCAATTGCGCGAAGTTGCAGTGGGTAGAGCTTGGCGATTCCGTAAGTTTTATCGGTGCAAATGCTTTTGAAGGATGCAAGAGCCTTGAGAATGTATTTTTTAGTCAGACACAGACAGCACTTTTTGGAGATGAAGATACTTATTGGAAAGATGCGCTTACAATTGAGAATAATGCATTTAAGACAGGTTCAGATTTTCTTATATTCCACGGCGCAGTGCATCCAGAATACGCACCATTTAAGCTCGCAATGAGTGAGGAAGGCAAATCAATGACTGGGTCTAGTCTTCAGATTTGTTATAAGACAGATGCACCGACAAACCTCACAATATTGCGGGATAGTGAGATGGGAGCAACATTGATTGATTATCCGCATTATGAGGAAATCGATACAATTAATGAAGACTTAATTCAAATGTGGGCAAAGGGTGATAGCGTATATAGTATTACAGATAAGTTTGAAGAATGGAATGAATTGCGAAATACCGCAGACCCAGATTATGCAGAAAGACCTTATAATAAATATAAAAATTTTAGTGAGGAAGATATTCCACTCTATACGCTTTTTATGACAATACCAAAAGGAGTCGATAGTATTGATGCAAAGGCATACTATAATAATCCAGTCAATTCAAGTGATTTGGCATATTTGACCAGAAAATATACACCACAGACCAAAATGAGTAACGGTAAAGAGATTGAAATTGGCATTAAGGGAGAAACGGGTGCTTTAGAAAGAGAAATCAATCAAGTAAGAGAAGACTTAACTAAATATAATGATGTAAAGAGTGTGTACTCTGACGACAAGTATATCTCGGAAAGCGATTTGGATGAATTTGGTCAGAAAGCTGGATTATTTAGTGGATTTTTGGCAGAGTCGGCGTTTAGTACTAATATTACTAGAATTACAGATGATATTCCGGGGATTATATGGCGTACTTATGATGGACATGAGTATGTTGAGAATTCAATTATCGGTAATGATTATCTGACAACAATTGACTTAAAAACAATTAAAGAACTTCCAGACTATGCATTTATGAGTTGTGAGAATCTTCTGAGTACCTCCTATGGTACAGAGATGCAGACGATTGGCGCATTGCCATACAGAAATTGTAAGAGTTTGACGCAGATCAATATTCCTGCTGGAAATCAGTATGTGCAGTTTGGTAATATGATTCTTTTCCGCAAAAATGGAGCTGGACTTGAGATTATTCAATGTCTAGAAGGCAGAGGCAGTGGCAGTAGCGCAAGTGGTTCCTTTAAGGTAGGAGAGGAATCAGGAGATACTTTGTTGGCAAATGTTGTCAGCATTGACAATGAGGCATTTTCTTACTGTGGAGAAATCACGGAGGTTGACTTAAGTACTTCTAAAATTACACAAATACCAGAGAGATGTTTCTACAAGGCAGAAAAGCTGGGGAACGTAAAACTTCCTGAAAGTATTGCGACAATCGGTGAAGAAGCGTTCTTGAACACCAGCGATAATATGGAAATAACCATACCAAATCCAAGCTGTGCGATTGGAGAGACTGCATTTAACTTTGATGGAAATCGCAAGGTCACTATTAGAGGACCACAATATGATGGTTCTGGAACAAGAAACAGTGCAATCTACAACTTCTTTTTGAAGATGAAAGATAAGTTAAAACCACAGGGGAAGGAAGAAAACATCATTTTTGTATCAGATGATAAACATAAAGTAACATTTATTGACTATGATACATCGTTGATTGTTGACCCGAATGTTCAAAATCCGCAGTATGTGGATCATGAGGGAAATGCAACATGTGTTGCAAAACCAGAGCGTTCAGGATATGAGTTCTCTGCATGGAAATGTATTCTTTCTGATGGTACACAGTTTACAGGTTCCGGTGATCCTTGGTTAAATGTTACAGAAGATAGAATTATCCAAGCAGTGTATAAGCCAAACGCAAATATTGTTGTGCCAGATGGCAATGACTATACATTGACAATTAAAGGCGGTACTGCAAACGGCAAAACGGAATCTATAACCGCTAAAGGCGGCGATAGAATATTGGTGGTAGCAGATACCAAGACCGATGGAAGTAAGTTCCAATACTGGACTGTTGAACCATCAACACATATAAACTTGTTAGTAGATGGTGTAACGACTGCAAACACTACATTTATTATGCCAAATGAAAATGTGACATTGACAGCAAACTTTAGTGGCGGTTCTGGTGGTAACAATCCAGGTGGAGATAATAAACCAGGCGGAGATAATAAACCAGGTGGAGATAATTCAGGTGGAGATAATAAACCAGGAGAAGATGGCAAAAAATACAAGGTGACAGTAAACTATGGTTCAGGAAGCGGTGAGTATGCAGCGGGTGCTACAGTTAATATATCAGCATACGCACCAGATTCACCCAACAGAGTATTTTCAAAGTGGACGACAAGCAATTCTGGTCTGAGCTTTGTCAATGCAAACGCAGCAACGACAAGCTTTGTGATGCCATCGGCAGATGTGACTGTGACAGCAAATTATAAGGTACGTTCAGATGACGATGATGACGATGATGACGGACCATCAAGAAGACCAGGAACCAATACTAATACGACGACAGTACCAAACAGACCAGGCAGTAGTTCGACAGGTACTACAGGAACGACAGGCACTGTGACAAATCCTACTTCTGGAAGTAGCAATACAGGCAACACAGGTAACACGACCAACAATAACGGAAATAAAATTTACATTACAAAAAATGGTGTATCTAATAAGGATGTGGCATCTATTTCCGTAGATGGTTCTACAGATAACTTTATTGTTAGAATAACAGAATCAGCGGAGGCTACAGCAGCAGTTGAGGAAGCATTGATCAATAAATACGGTTCGCTTGATGGACTGGTGTATTTCCCAATGGATATCTCACTATATGATTCTACGGGACAGAATAAGATTACAGATACATATGGATTGAATATTACAGTGACAATGCCAATACCAGATGTATTGATTCAGTATGGCGGAAATTCACGGGTGGCAGCCGCCGACAATGGAAACTTACAGCAGTTGACACCAAGATTTACAACGATTGACGGAATTGCATGTATTTCATTTGTTCCACCACACTTTTCACCGTATGTAATCTATGTAGATACAAGCAATTTGACCGCAGGGCAGACATTGGATGCAACACCTTCTACAGGAGATCCAATTCATCCTAAGTGGTTTGCGGCGATTGGAATGGCATGTATTTCTATTTTACTGTTTGTTACAAGCGATGGGCGTAAGCGTAAGAACTACAAGGCAGCATAGGTTGGCATAGGAAATCAGAGCAATAGAAGGAGACCACTATGAAAAAAATATATACTGCGATTGCAAGTGTGGCAATATTGGGAATCCTTGCGCTTGTGACTGTTGCAAAAGGAATTGGCGGTGTGACAGCCGCAGAGGATGAACGATTTCGGATTAATGGAACTACATTGACAAAGTATCTGGGAACTGACACTTATGTCAGTGTCCCAGACACTGTCACAGTGATTGGGGACGAGGCATTTTCAGGAAATGAGACATTGACAAGTATTTCAGTTCCCGACTCCGTAACACAGATATCTTACAATGCATTTAAAAATTGCACAGCGCTAACAGGTATTATCATTCCTGATTCTGTTGATAAAGTTGGTCCTGGTGCTTTTGAGGGGTGCAAGGCGCTCACATCTGTTCAGATCGGAAAGAATGTAAGTGCGTGGGGCTCAGGTGTTTTTGCAAACTGTGAGAAACTTGCCAAATTGTCAGTTGATACAAACAATGAGTATCTTACCTATTATAATGGTGCATTGTACAATGGAAATATGACAATGCTCTATGAAGTGCTTCCAGCGCGTGAGGGTGAGAATTATGTTATGCCAGACACTGTGGAAAACATTGACACATATGCATTTTGGAATCTTCAGAATACAAAGAATGTAATGGTTTCAGAAAATGTTTCTGTAATACCTAAACAGGCAATGTCCAGTATGGGGAGTGTAGAAAATGTTGTGCTCAAGAGTTCGATTACAGGAATTGAAGAACGAGCATTTGCAAATGATGCCGCATTAAAGCAAGTTGCGGTGCCAGAGTCAGTTGTAAATATAGATAAAAAGGCATTTGCAGGGAGTCCGAATCTAAAAATTTATACGACCAAATCTAGCACAGCAGATACCTTTGGAAAAAATAACAATATTCCAGTAATCTATAAAGAAGAATACCCCACAGATTTTATGGACAGCAATGCAGGACTTGAGGAAAAACCGAATGTGGGATATGAGGTTGAGACGGATTCTGATACAGATACTACGACAACAGACAATTCAACGACAACAACCCCAGATAATACAGATGATAACAATACAGATGTTCAGCAGAAACCTTCTCGCTTTGAGAGTACAGAGGGCTATATTCATCCGCTGGATGTACCAGAACCTGCTGATGTGATTGGTAAGACTGTGATTGTGGCTGGAAAAGCTGTTGTTTTGATGGATAACCATAAGGAAAGAGTCTATGGAATCCCAGAAGGGGTCACAGCGGAGATTGTTCAGGGAAATCAGACAAATACGCAAAATACTACCGACACGGACACAGCAGATCAGAACTCCATCAGTGTGACATATCAGAGACCAGAGGAGGAGAGCATTCCACAGAGAAAGTTTTATAAAAAGAAGGATCTGACAACATATGAGATTGGTGAAAAAATTAAAATAATTGATCGTCTGGCATTTGCAGAGAGTGGATTAAAAACAATTCAAATTCCAGAGAATGTCACAGAGATTGCATATGGTGCATTTTTATCCTGTTCAGAATTGACAGATATAACAATACCAGATTCGGTTTCTGTGATTGGTACAAAAGCATTTGAGGGGACTGCGTGGTTGAATCGCTGGCGTGATGGCAATACAGAGAATGGAGAAGGGGATTTCTTGATTGTAGGGGATGGTATTTTGATTGCTTACAGAGGAAATGCAGAGCATGTAGAGATTCCAGAGGGTGTAAAACAGATTGGTCCAGAGGTATTTAAAGGACATCAAGAAATACTAGATGTAGCGTTGCCAGATTCTGTAACAAAAATCTGCGCGGAGGCATTCCGCAATTGTGGTTCTTTGACTGGACTGACAGGATGCAAGGGATTAAAGACGGTAGTTCGCGGAGCATTTTATGGAACGCAGATTTCCGAAGGGGAATTTAAAAAATGAGAATGATTGACCGGAGATGACAGAATGGAAAAACTTTTTTGGGGAATGGTAGGGGGATGCACAGCCGCCTTTGCGATTTTGCTGTGTATGTATTTGAATAAAGCCGGAATAATCGGTGCGGAACCAGAAACGGTAACAACAGAGGTAGTTTCGGAGACAGAGACGGACACAGAAGAAGGATTGTTGGTTGATAATGGTGAGTTTCCCTCAGAGATACAGTCTATGATTAAGGACTCTCAGGATAACTATGCAGAAGCAATGAAGGTGTTTGAAGAAGAATCCGCAGAAGATGCTTCAAGGGAGGCAGCGGAGACCGTGGGAACAAAACCTACAACGGGTTCTACAACTGCACCAAGTACAAATACATCAGGAAATGGTCATAAAACCAATGGATCTGTGGATAGCAATAGAAATGATAATCATGAATTTTTCCTGGAAAATCCTTCTGAGGAAATATCTGAAGAAACTTCAGAGGCAGAGGAGTCAAGCACAGCAGAGGCAAAACCAGAAGAAAAGAAAAATAGTGAATTTGAGTATACTTTATATGCAGATCATGTGACAATTAAGAAGTATGTTGGTACTGCATCAACGCTTGATATTCCAGACACAATAGACGACCAACCAGTGACAGAGATACGAGATTCTGCGTTTGCAAGTTCTAAGACCTTGGTTAGAGTATATATACCAGAGTCTGTGACAACACTTGGAAAAAATGTATTTAAGAGCAGTGAACTTCTAGTGGATGTTAGTTTGCCAGACAGTTTGACGGAAATGGGCGAAGGAATTTTTGATGGGTGCTCGAAACTTGCGCGAATTACAGTGCCAGACGGGGTTACAAGGATTGGAAAAAAAGCCTTTAATGAGTGCGAAAATCTACGAACAGTTAAGCTTGGAAGCGATATTGAGATAATTGAGGAGCAAGCTTTTAACAACTGTGTGAAGATGGAATTGACAAAACTTCCGTCTTCTTTAAAAAGAGTGGAGAAAGAAGCCTTTGTAGGATGCACTGCAATGGCGTTGACCAAGTGGCCAAGTGACTTGGAAGTTATCGGTGAAAGTGCATTTGAAGGTTGTACAGCCATCACGGATGTAAATCTTCCTAGTACTATGCGGACAATGGGAGAGAGTGCATTTATGGGGTGCACAGGTATGCAAACATTAGGGATTAAATCAGGACTTGAGGCGATTCCTGAGACAGCATTTGCAGGATGCGCAAGTATTACAGAAGTGACATTTCCAAAGTCCATTATCAGTATTGGCGATGGCGCATTTACAGGTTGTAAAGCCCTTGCAAGTGTATCGATTCCTAAAAATACGCTTAGCATCGGTGCGTCAGCTTTTGCGGATTGTACTTTTACTGAGGTGACGATCAATTCAAAATGCTCTTATCAAACAAATTCGTTTCCTTTTGCGATTACAGATAAGAACTATTATTAGGGAGCTTGTAAGGGGGTGAGTCAATGCGAAAAAGTTTGAGGAAAAAAGTTGCGGCAGTTCTAATGGCAATCGCTGTGTTATTGACAACCGTAAATATAGATATGATATCACACGCAAAGGGACCGACCTATACAGCAGTGCAAGATGTCTATTACACCAAGGAGAACTGTGTAGTGTATGCAGAACCTACTTACACGGCTACAGTCTTAACAACATTGGGGGCCAATCTACCAGTGCAGGTAATTGGTGAGTATTCGAACGGATGGTATCGAATCAATATTGGTGTGATTTGCTATGTCAAGATGGATTCTGTCACTTCTGCGGGAGCGATTGGCATTAGTGATCCTGCAGATAAACAGATAGCAGATGCACAGAAGACGGCAGCAGAGTTGGGCTATGAGTTTGTCTATCTTAAATTAAATAAAGAAAAAGTAATAAAAAAAGATATTTATAATAGTTATCTAGGACGCAAAGTGATACTTTACACAAAGATTGATGATGAGATTGGTGTTTCTTTTAAGATGCTTTATGAGGATAAGATTAAAAAGGATATCAATTTAAAAATGACAAAGACAGCCACTGTCAATAATTTTGGTGAGCGGATTGTAGAATTTAAGTTTGATGACCTTGTAGAGCTAAAAGGACAGATTGCCATCTTCCAGTTTAAGGAAGGGTATGATAAGGCAGTTACTATTTTTCCTGCGGATGTTGAAACTGGGGATTATGTGGAGATGAACACATATTACACGGAGTTTAGTGAGTTTGCATATGCGCCAGTCACACAGGTTGCCGATATGAAAATTGTGGAAACGGAGATACCAAATTCCCTATCTGAGAATCAGAGGAACATTATGGCAGACCATAGAAAAGGAATTAAATATATGAGCGATGATACCAAAGAATACAGAAACATCGTTCATGGAAAACTCCGCAAAGACACAGAGTACGTGGATTATAACTATTAAAAATCCTTAAAAAGAAGGTATAAGTTTAAGCAATCTTATATCTTCTTTTTGCATGTATTAGTTGAAATTTTGTATTATGTGTGCTATGATTTCAAAAGGAAAGCGTATGAACTGTATTAATTCAAGCAATACAGCTTGCATCTTTTCCAGATACAAAGAAAGTCCGAGAGTCTACATACATGTTAAGGAGGGGAAAATGGCAGGAACAGAGGGGAAGATAACGAAACCAGTCATTACAGTCAAGGATTTATATAAAGTGTATCGTATTGGCGAGAATCGAGTGCGTGCGCTGAATGGAGTGAGCTTCAGTATCAACCGTGGCGAGTTCTGTGCAATTGTAGGAACATCTGGCTCAGGAAAATCAACTTTGCTCAATATGTTAGCAGGTTTAGAAAAACCTACTAAGGGTGAGATTGTTATTGTCGGTGAACATATGGAGACGAAAAGCGAGAACCAGTTAGTACGATTTCGACGAGAACATATTGGTTTTATTTTTCAATCATTTAATCTGATGGGAACGATGAACGCAGTGGAGAATGTAGCGCTGCCGCTAACTTTTCAAGGTGTGTCCAAGAGAGAGCGCACAAAGCGGGCAAAAAAAATGGTACATTTGGTAGGGCTTGATAAATATTGGGATCACAGACCAAATCAAATGTCAGGAGGCCAGCAACAGCGCGTTGGTGTTGCAAGAGCCCTTGTGGTGAATCCAGAGATTATCTTTGCAGATGAACCAACTGGAAATCTTGATTCCAATACTTCAAAAGATATTATGAATCTGATGCAGAGCGTTGTGAGAGAGCAGAAACGTACTTTGATTATGGTTACACATGACAATACTTTGGCAAGTTTTGCTGACAAGATTATTCGGATTGTAGATGGCAAAATCGTAGATATGGTGGATAATACTCGAGAAGGGAAATAAAAAGCAGTAGAAGAACATAGAATGTAGAGCACTCTCGGAAACTCAATAGAGAATAAGCAGGAAAATGTTGATTTTCAG
>ERZ778503.236-NODE-236-length-47050-cov-5.841621_pt1 | contig 47050 bp, 47 predicted proteins | sample MGYA00510047_ERZ778503 | MGnify/ENA primary metagenome ERZ778503 (study PRJEB29527, sample SAMN07138965) | mouse gut metagenome | material: feces | host: mouse | place: China:Nanjing | collected 2016-01-25 ... | reverse complement strand
CTTCCATGGTTTTGTCCAGTACAGCAATCCCAACCTTTCCCATAAGGCTGGTCTGGGACATTGATACGGATAAGCCCGCAATATCCATAGTAACACCTCCTTTCATCAGATTTTGCGAATCGCCTTTTCTGTAATCTCTATTTTTCCACTTTTCAGAAGATGACCGACTGCACGCTTAAATTCATTCTTGCTCATCTGCATTTCCCGCTTGATAACTTCCGGCGAAGCCTTATCGTTAAACGGAAGCGCACCGTCAAAACTGTCAATGACATCCAATATCTTTTGGGCGTCTGTCTCTATCTGCAGATAAGCCTTTTCCCGTATACTCAAATCCAGCTTGCCATCTTCCTTGACCGCCGTCACCCTGCATACAACAGTATCGCCGATTCTGACGTCTTCGTAAAGTTCCTTTTTGGGTATCAGACCTGAGTATTTGTCATCCACCGCCACAAACATACCGAATTCCGGACTCGACTCGTAGACGACGCCGGTCACCCTGTCATCCTTTTTGTAAGGACTCTCCACAGACAAATCATGATAAACATTCATGGTTGCGCAAAGTCTTCCACTTTTATCAATATAAAGCGAAACCAGAGGCGTATCCCCCTGACGCACCCTGAAAGTCTGCTGTTTGAAAGGAAGAAACAAATCCTTTTCCAGTCCCCAGTCCAAAAATGCACCGTACTGATTGACATCAACCACCTTCAGTCTTGCCACCTCGCCCATTTTTAAAAGCGGCTCGTTTACCGTGGCAATCAGGCGGTCCTTGGAATCTCTATATAAAAATACTTCTATCTCGCTTCCCGTCTCCGTCCCCTCCGGCACCTGCTTTGCCGGAAGAAGCACCTTCTCCTCTGCCTCCGCACTTTCTGCAAGATATACGCCGAAGTTCACCTTCTTTATCACCTTCAGTTTTTGTTTTTCACCCAGCTTCATCATCATTTCTTCTTCCTTCAAACTCTACATTGGTATAGACTGTGCCCTGCACATCCTGCAGGGACACCACTCTGGTTTCCGCTCCCCGTTCCCCGCATTTTGTACACAGGCAGGGAATCAGCATATCATGTAAAAGCGCCTGTTTTTTGTACTCCGCCCTGATTCCGGTTACCACGTAATCCTCCGGCAGATAATCCAGCGCCATGCCCACATACTGCGCGTTATTGACATGATGGTTGGTATCCAGATGATGCGGCTTTACTACAATACCTTCCTGTTTCTCCATATCAGACTGCAGCATAATCTTACGTCCCGTATACGCCATAGGCAGCTTTTCTTCTAATTTATACTTTCGCACAATTTCTTCCGAAAGTCTTGTCGGTTTAAATGTATCCGTGTCCAAAAGCGTCCACATGGTATTCGCCTTTGCCAGATAATTGCCCGCCTCATCCTTCATAAAAAAATTACGGAATCCAAAATACCCCTTGAAATCGTAGGGAAAGGTGCCCACCAGTACCCGCTCACACATTTGCGGCAGTCTTTCTATGGCAATCTGCCACGAGGACAGTACCCATACCAGCTTCCGTTCCCGCAGGTAGGAAAGCCCTACGCCCAAATCCTCCGACTGGAAAGTGGAACAATCCTGAAAATAATCCATTAATGACAGAATCGTCAGTTTTCCGTCACTGCCTGTCTCGCTATATCTGATTCTGCTCTCAAAACTGTACATTTCTTTCTCTCATTCTATAATCTGCAATACAATTTCCACAACCCAATATACAAAAAACAATGCCATTCCCGCATTACACATCACAGCCGCGAAACGCTTTCCGCGTGGCAGCACGATGGTTCCCGCATTTAGATGCATTTTCTTTCTGGATATGATAAGCATTACAATACCTGTTATCACAATGCCAATCAAAAGGAGCATATAAATCATAAACACCAGCAGTCCCGGCAGAATTTCCGCCAGATTACCGCCGCCCTCCAACACCGCCTGCATTTTTTCCGGTTCAACCAGTCCGACCACAAAAATGCTGACTACGCTTCCCAAAAAGTTAACCACCATATGCATAATAATGGTGTAATGAATTTTTCCTGTTTTCACATAGATAAAAGCAAGAAACATGCCAATGGTAGCGGCATAGGCAAACTGTGACAGATTGCCGTGAAACAACCCGAACATCAAGCCCGAAAGAACAATCGCTATTCCTTCTCCATAGCGCACCGCCCTGTCCACCAGAAGCTTCCTAAAGATAAGCTCCTCCATAATGGGCGCCCAGATTACCATAATGAGAATCCTCACCCACAGGCTGGCAGAGCTGGCAAGCTCCATCGTATAATTGCCAATCGGCTCCCCTTTCAAAAATGCCAGCAGATACGTAATCAAAGTGCCAACCAGATTGCTGGCATACATAATACCATAACATATGATAAGCGCCAGCAAAAATTTCCCAACCGGCATGGAATGCTTTGCAATTTTCTCTTTGGGTATGGTACGAATCAGCATTATCATCAGCGGCATCCCCAGGATATACATCGGAACCGAAGAGAACAACAGTACAATGTCCGGATTCTGTAAAATCTCCGGTTTTATCATATAGATAAGGTCGCCCAATTTATACTGTATTGCATAAATGCACAAAGTTCCCGCCAGAAACATCAGTCCCATAGCAGAAAAAAACTTTCTTCCCTGCTTTACCGTCTCTTTCACCGGCGTCTCCTGCATATCAGGCCGGGTATATAATTCTTCCATATTCTTATTTTCCTTTTCTCTTGTGCTGCGCACATACAAAACATACATGCCGTATATCCATATTGCAAGCACAGTATAACACACTTTTTTCTTTTTCACCATACTGACAGAAAAGTTTTTATAATACTGCGCCTTTTCAAAATCTGATTGGAGAACGAAAAAAATTGTATTTAGGTATTGCAAAATGGAAATACTTCATGTATAATGCATAAAGTAATCAAATAGAGGGCTATCGCCAAACGGTAAGGCAACGGACTCTGACTCCGTCATTTCAAGGTTCGAATCCTTGTAGCCCTGTGCAGTAAGGGCTCCCTTGTGCAGCAGGAGTTGCCCTGTTGAATCCCCTGACAGAACTTGTCGGGGGTTTTTATCTATATTGTTTTTTCCGCAATTATTTTTTCAAAGACAGCCAAAACAGAGTGCACACAAAAAAAGCCCAGCATCAAACGAACCGGAAGCAGCCATCTGCTTCCGGTTCTGATTTTTTCTCTTACACTTCAAAGGTCAACTCGCCATAAGTAGGTACCGGCCATACTTCTTTGTCCACTACCTTTTCCAGCTCGTCGATAGGAGTACGCAGCTCTTCCATGGCTTTCTTTACGGTATCCTTGTAGAAGAATGCCTGTGCCCTTGCCTCCTTCATCGCTGCTGCCTGTGCAGTCACCTCTTCCAGCTTTGCAAGCGCTGCTTTCGCCGCCGTCAGCTTTTTGCACACATCCTGTAAAAGCTCTGCCTGAACGGAGGGCTCCACACCGGCAGCCTTAACCGCAAGCACCGTGTCTGCCAAAGACCTGCTGTATCTGACTACGGCAGGAATATACTGCTTGCTCGCCATATCAATCATGGTTACGGCCTCTATGTTCAAGGATTTGGCATAGGTTTCATAGAGTATCTCCTCGCGGGACTCCAACTCCACCTTTGTAAAAATACCAAACTTTTCAAACAGCTTCACCGCCTTGTCAGTCGTAATGGTTTCTGCCGCCTCAATCATGGACTTGATATTGGGAAGCCCGCGTCTCTTCGCCTCTTCCACCCACTCGTCTGCATAGCCGTCCCCATTAAAGATAATCCTCTGATGCTCCGTCATATATTTTTTAATCAAATCATGGACTGCCATTTCAAAGTCTTCTGCTTTTTCCAGCTCGTCTGCCGCTTCGCAAAACGCCTCCGCCACAATAGCATTCAGTGTAGTGTTGGGACTCGCGATGGAATCTGCTGAACCCACCATACGGAATTCAAATTTATTGCCGGTAAAGGCAAAGGGCGAGGTTCTGTTTCTGTCGGTTGCGTCCTTATCCAAATCGGGCAGCGTGGAAACCCCCGTCTGCAGTTTGCCGCCTTCCAGACAATGTGCCGCTTCACCGGTCTCCACCAACTGCTTTACCACATCCTCAAGCTGCTCGCCCAAAAATACGGAAATAATGGCAGGCGGCGCCTCGTTTGCGCCAAGCCGATGGTCGTTTCCCACGTCGGATGCACTCTGCCGAAGCAAATCCGCATGTGTGTCCACCGCCTTTAAGATACATGCCAGCACCAGAAGAAACTGAATATTTTCATTTGGCGTATCACCCGGGTCAAGCAGGTTGACGCCCGTGTCCGTTCCCAGAGACCAGTTATTATGCTTGCCGGAACCGTTGACGCCTGCAAAGGGCTTCTCATGCAGCAGACATGCCATACCGTGACGCCCTGCAACCTTTTTCATGGTTTCCATCACAAGCTGGTTATGGTCTACCGCAATATTCGCGGTCTCGTAAATAGGCGCCAGCTCATGCTGCGCCGGTGCCACTTCATTGTGCTGTGTCTTTGCCGTCACGCCCAGCTTCCAGAGCTCTATGTTCAAATCCTTCATGTAAGCGCCGATTCTCTCTCGGATTGTGCCAAAGTAATGGTCCTCCAGCTCCTGTCCCTTAGGCGCAGGCGCACCGAACAGCGTCCGCCCTGAAAAAATCAAATCCTCACGTTTTAAGTATGTTTCCCTGTCTACCAGAAAGTACTCCTGCTCAGAACCGACAGAAGCCACTACCTTCGTCGCTTCCGTATTGCCAAACAGACGGACAATCCTAAGCGCCTGTGTGCTGAGTGCCTCCATGGAACGAAGCAGCGGCGTTTTTTTGTCCAAAGCTTCCCCTTTGTAGGAACAGAAAGCAGTCGGAATACAGAGAATGACACCGGTTGCATCTTCTTTCAAAAATGCAGGAGACGTAATATCCCATGCTGTATACCCCCTTGCCTCAAAGGTAGCGCGAAGACCTCCCGAAGGGAAGGAGGATGCATCCGGCTCGCCCTTTATCAGCTCCTTGCCGGAAAACTCCATCAGCATATGTCCCTCTTCGTCAGGATGCGTCACAAAAGAGTCGTGCTTCTCCGCCGTAATGCCTGTCAGCGGCTGAAACCAGTGTGTATAATGGGTCGCACCGTTTTCCACAGCCCAGTCCTTCATCGCTTTTGCTACCACGTCTGCAGTCGCTAACGACAACTCGCCTCCCTGTTCCATCACCTGCTTTACTTCCTTAAATACACTTCTGGGAAGGCGCTCCTTCATCTTCCCTACGGTAAATACTTTGCTGGCAAACAACTCTTCCACATTTAACACTTCACTCATACTCATTCTCCCTTTCCTGCCTTCAGGTCCTGAACCCCGCCTCAGCTAACGGAGCCTGAACCTAAAAAAATGCCCCAAAATCAGCTTTTGGAACACCTTCGTTCAAGATACCCTTATTACGAGACCTCCGCCTCTCATTTACTATAAAAAACAATACCGTACTTTTTCTCAAATTGCAAGCCCCAATTTCAATTTTAAAAGTTTTCGCCAAAAAAACTGCCAAAAGAGACGGTTCCCTGTTCACATTGTACAACGGGGCGGCTTTCTGCCGCCCCTGAGTCTATCTCTTTCCTTCCACACGCAGCAAGTCGTATTGTTCTGCCCTGCCTGACAGCAAAAGCCACAGAACCTGCTTTGGATGAGGCGCGCTCTCCACCGGCTCCCCCTCCTCCGTGTATATTCCCTTCACCACCACCGGAATATTTTCTCCCGAAGGCTTCATGATTTCGATGCCCTCCCCCAAGCTGAACTTATTGCGCTGACTGATTCTTGCAAGCAAGGAGCCGTCAACTGCTCCCTCCGTTTTATTTTCCAAAAAAAGCAGCTCCGAAGCTAACCGAACCTCCTCTACAATTCCCAGATAAACAGACTCGTTTATATACGTATTGTTGTCATAAATCTGTGTCGTCTCATCAGGCCTTCCAAAATAAAATCCTGTTGTAAACTGGCGGTAGGTACACTTTGCAATTTCCGCCCTGTACCACTCCATATTGTCTTTGTACTTCTGCTCCGACTCAAAATAATCGTCTATTGCTTTTCTGTAAGTTCTTGCCACTGCAGCCACATAGAGCGCCGTCTTCATTCTGCCCTCTATCTTAAAACTGTCAATTCCCGCCTCCACCATTTCCGGAATATGCTCTATCATGCACAAATCCTTGGAGTTGAAAATATAAGTGCCCCTCTCATTCTCATAGACCGGCAGATACTCTCCCGGGCGCGTCTCCTCCACCACCGCATACTTCCAGCGGCAGGGATGCGTACATGCTCCCTTGTTGGCATCCCGCCCCGTAAAATAACTGCTGAGCAGGCATCTTCCCGAATAGGAAATACACATGGCGCCATGGACAAAGCTTTCAATCTCCATTTCCGCCGGTATCTGTTTTCGAATTTCCGCAATTTCCCTAAGGGAAAGCTCTCTGGCAGACACCACCCGCTTCGCTCCCTGCTCCCACCAGAATCGGTACGTCAGGTAATTGGTGTTGTTTGCCTGCGTGGAAATATGCCGTTCAATCTGCGGACAGATTTCTTTTGCCAGCATATACATGCCCGGGTCTGAAATAATCAAGGCGTCCGGCGCATCCGGCTTCATATTGTTAAGCTCTGCAAAATACTGTTCTGCCCCTGTTAAGTCGCCATTGTGCGCCAAAATATTTGCCGTCACATATACCTTGGCTCCACGGGAATGGGCAAAGACAATGCCTTCTGCCATTTCCTCCATCGAAAAGTTCTTTGCTTTGGCGCGAAGTCCAAAGGCTTCTCCGCCAATATATACCGCATCCGCTCCAAAGCAGACTGCCGTCTTTAGTACCTCCAGACTGCTTGCCGGAATCAAAAGCTCTGGTTTCTTCATATACCGCTCATACCTTTCTCCTGCCGTATCCGCCGCTTCCTTTATGTCTCTTCGTTTCCCCTGCCTGCCGCATCAGCCGTCCCTGCTTTTTCTCTGCCCTCTGCCTCCGCCCCGCCGTTTACCTTTACGCTTAACGCGCTTCCGTCTCCTACCGGCAGAATCACGGTTTCCAGCAGAGAATGATGCGTCAGTTCATATAAATACTCCCGCATTCTTGCGTGTATGGTACGGTTTCTTCGGGTAACTGCAAAACGGGATTCCAGTACATCCCCATCCTGCAGCACATTGTCGGAGACAAGCAGTCCGCCCTCCTTAAGAAGCCTCACCACATCCGGCAGAAAATGAATATACTGCCCCTTGGCCGCATCCATAAAAATAAAATCAAAGGAGCCTGTAAGCTCCCGCAGAATATCCAAGGCATCTCCTGCAAGCAGGGTAATCTGTTTTTCTTCTCCCGCCCTTTTAAAGTTACTCTGTGCCGCAGGAATTCTTTTCTCATATTTTTCTATTGTCACAACCTGACAGCCCGCCGGTGCATATTCCTTCATCAAGAGCGCAGAAAATCCCACTCCCGTACCCACCTCCAAAATCCGCATGGGTTTATGCAGCGCCATCAGAAACCGGAGAAGCTTCTGGGTTGCCGGACGAATCACAGGCACGCCGTCTTTTTTGGCTTCCTGCTCTATTGCATACAATAAAGGCGTATTGCCTTTATCAAACGAGTCAATAAAGGCAATCATTCTCTCATTATTTATCATGTTGTCAATTCCCTGCTTCTCCTGCCGTATCCGCCGCCTCATCAGGCTCCGCGGCAGACATAATCTGCATCATTTCCTCCATAGTCATGGAGGTATTTAGTATATAAACACCCGCCCTCAGCTTGTCTTTGTAATGGGAAAGCAGATTCTGTACATAAAACAGCTTCGCATCACGGATAAGCCCCTTGCTTTCTAAAATTTCTCCTATCTGGAGCGCACTCTTGCCCACCGTAATTTCTACCTGCACGTCAGCGCCCGGCTTTTCCGCAACCGGCGGCTCCTGAAATACCCTGTAGCCATAATCATAGGCTGTGACTGCCCCCTTATAGACCAGCACAATCGCAAGCACGGCGATTGCCACCCTGAATATCATGCCAAGAACAGCCACTATCATCTGTTTGGTATTCATACCAATACCTCCTTACTGCCTACTCAAAATTGAGAGCTTCCGTTATCTTGATATTCACGGACTGCATCATTCTGCAAAAACCCAGCTCCGCAGCAAGAAAGTCCGCCACTATGGGGTTTTCCCTAAACTTTTCGTACTCCCGCTCAAACTCTTCAATCTTGTGAAACAGCTCTTCATCATCGGTCATGCTCTGCAGACGGTAATTTTGCAGCCGATACGCCGTCACCTGCTTTTTCAGCTCCGGAAAACGGTTGATTTTTTCCTTCTCCCGCTCATATGCCAGATATTGCTCGGAAGACTTAATTGCCGCAATTAACTCTGCAACCGCATTGTCTAAATTTGACATACTATCCTCAAACCTCCATAATAATGGGAAGTATCATAGGACGGCGTTTTGTTTTCTTCCACACAAACTCAGAAAGTGCATCCTTTGTAGCAGACTTCAGCCTGCCCCAGTCCGTAATTCCTCTGTCTACCAAATCCTGAAGCGTGCCGTCGACCACCTGCCTCGCCTCCTCTAACAGCTCGTCCGATTCGCGAACATATACAAAGCCTCTCGAGACAATGTCGGGACCTGAAACAATCACTTCCCCAACCTTGTCAAGCGCCGTCACCACAATCAGAATACCGTCCTCCGCCAAATGCTGCCTGTCGCGCAGCACTACATTTCCGACGTCTCCAACGCCGAGACCGTCTACCAATATGGAACCCACAGGCACTTTTCCGGTCACAACGGCTCTCTCTTCGGAAAGCTCTAACACATCCCCCGATGAAAGGATAAAAATATTTTCCTTATCAATGCCCAGACCCTCCGCAATTTTTGCCTGTGCGCGAAGGTGCTTGTATTCGCCATGCACGGGCACTGCGTATTTAGGCTTCACCAAAGTATACAGAAGCTTGATTTCCTCCTGACAGGCATGTCCTGACACATGCGTATCCTGAAAAATAACGTCCGCCCCTTTGCGGAACAATTCGTTTATCACCTTCGTGACCGCTTTCTCATTGCCCGGTATGGGATTGGAAGAAAAAATAACCGTATCCCCGGGGCCGATGGTAATCTTTTTATGCATGTTGGAAGCCATTCTGGAAAGCGCAGCCATGCTCTCTCCCTGACTTCCCGTGGTAATAATCACCTGCTGCTCATCCGGATAGTTCTTGAGATGGTCCACATCAATAAGCGTAGACTCGGGAATATTCAAATATCCCAAATTGGATGCCGTCTCAATAATATTGACCATGCTCCTGCCTTCTACCACCACTTTTCTGCCAAATTTATAAGCCGTATTGATAATCTGCTGTACCCTGTCCACATTGGACGCAAAGGTCGCCACAAAAATACGTGTATTTTTATGATCGGCAAATAATGTGTCAAAGGTTCTTCCCACCGTTTTTTCAGAAGGCGTAAACCCGGGGCGCTCCGCATTGGTAGAATCGCACATCAGCGCCAACACGCCTTTCTTACCGATTTCTGCAAATCTCTGCAAGTCAATGGCGTCCCCAAATACAGGGGTGTAATCCACTTTAAAATCGCCCGTGTGCACCACGATTCCTGCCGGCGAATAGATGGCAAGCGCCGCAGCGTCCACAATACTATGATTGGTCTTGATAAATTCTATTCTGAACTGTCCAAGATTAATGGTCTGTCCAAACTTTACAACCTTTTTCTTCGTACTCTTCTCCAGACTGTGCTCCTTGAGTTTATTTTCAATCAGCCCTATCGTAAGCTTTGTAGCGTATATGGGCACATTCACCCTGCGAAGCACATAAGGCAGCGCACCGATGTGGTCCTCGTGTCCGTGGGTAATCACAAAGCCCTTCACCTTGTCCAGATTCTCCTCCAGATAAGTGATATCGGGTATTACCAAATCGATACCAAGCATATCGTCCGCCGGAAAGGAGAGACCGCAGTCTACCACAACAATACTGTCCTCGTACTCAAAGGCAGTAATGTTCATTCCAATCTGCTCCAGTCCCCCTAAGGGAATCACCCGCAGTCTGGAACCACTCTTATTTTCTTTTCTTTTCAATCGTTTACCTCCATTTATTCTATTTATAACAATAGAATCCACGCCTGGTGATGCTTCTATTGTCATGAATAAAGCGGTCCTGTCGTCTGCCGCTTTTTATTTTCATTCTAAATCAATATCTCCCATCATGCTTCTGAAAACGTCGGCAACCGCCGCAAGCTCTCCGTCTTCCTCCACAATGGCATAAAGCGCCTCTTCTTCCCCGTCCTGAGACAAATCCTTTAGAATCAGAGCATCGCCATCCTCATCTTCCGTATCCGTAACCAAAATGTAGGTTACGCCGCCTATCATGGTTTCCTCCAACACATAAAAGTCTACTGCTTCCCGATTCTCGCCATCGGGATAAAATGTAATCTTCTCCAAATCCTGTTACCTCATACTCCGTCTGTCCAAATACCCTTGCAAAATGAAACATGCCGCGATCTTGTCCACATGCTCCTTCCGCCCTTCCCTGCGGATGCCGGCCTCCATCATCGCCCTGTCCGCAGCTACCGTCGTCAGCCTCTCGTCCCAGAGCGCAACGGGAAGTCCCGTTCTCCGCTCCAGCTTCTCTTTAAATTCCATGGTAAGCGCTGCCCGCTCTCCCTCATCATTGTTCATATGCTTCGGGAGACCCAGCACAATTTCTTCCACCTCGTATTCCGTAATCAGCTCCTCAATACGCGCTAATGTCTGGCGAAGCTTATTTTCCTCTTTTCGCCTGATAATCTCAACACCCTGCGCTGTCAGAAGCAGCGCATCGCTAATCGCCACACCCACAGTTTTAGATCCAAAATCCAGTCCCATAATCCGCATACCGCTTCTCCTCTGCCGCAGTTTACTTCCAGTGATTGTTCCTGATATACTCCGTCAGAAGCTCTTCCACCAGCTCGTCCCGCTCCACTTTCATAATCAGGCTTCTCGCGCTTTTATGGCTGGTGATATACGTCGGGTCGCCGCTCATAATATACCCCACAATCTGATTCACCGGATTATAACCCTTTTCCGTCAGCGCCTCATAAACCGTAGACAGCACTACCTTCACGCCGGTAGTTTCCGGCTCCGCCGCCACTTTAAAATATTGTGTATTCCCCAAATCCTGCATTTTAATCGCCATGCCTTTCCGTAATATGTAACTTTGTGCGATACACAGCAAAGCTATCCCGTAACATTCAATACTATCTTAAACCATATCCTTCTAAAATTCAAGCCGCTATTCCATCAGCATAAGCTCATCATTCAAAAACCCCGCAATCCGTCCCCCTATTATGCAGTTGGAAAGCTTTTCTTTTGTACATTTTGCCACACGGATATACTGTCCTGTATGCCCAATCTGATATTGCTTTCCGTCAATTTCTTTTGCTTCTTCAAACAACACCTCTGTTTCCTGTCCTATGTATGCCATCCGAAACGCCGCCGACTGCTGCTTTTTCAAATGCAGCAGCCTGTTGCTGCGCTCTGTGCGGACACTGCCGGAAACCTTGTCCTGAAAGCCGGCAGCCCTTGTCCCTTTTCTCTCAGAATACTTAAATACATGCATTTCAAACAGCTCCAGCTTTTCCAGAAATGTATACGTTTCCGCAAACTCCTCGTCCGTCTCCCCGGGAAATCCTACGATAATATCCGTCGTAATGGCCGGCGCTGCATATATGCTGCGCAAAAGCTCCACACATTGTAAGTATTCACCCGTAGTATAATGTCTATTCATCCGTTTTAAGGTTTCATCACAACCGCTTTGCAGGGAGAGATGAAAATGAGGGCAGATTTTAGGAAGCAGACGCAGCCTGTCTGCAAACGCCTTTGTCACAATTCTGGGCTCCAGTGAGCCGAGACGGATACGCTCTATCCCGTCTATGTCATGGATACGCTCTAAAAGGGAAGCCAGCTTCGGACTGCCGCCGTATGCCTGCCCGTCTTCTGCCGCCAGCTTCCTGCTTCTTCCTTCTTCCCAATCCCCATCTGCAAAATCAATTCCATAAGAGCTGATATGAATGCCCGTCAGGACAACTTCCTTGTAGCCTGCTGCTGCAAGTCCTGTAAGCTCCTCCCTGATATCCTCAAAACGGCGGCTGCGGACACGCCCCCTCGCAAACGGAATGATGCAGTATGTGCAAAACTGATTGCATCCGTCCTGTATTTTGATATACGCTCTTGTGTGCTCTGCCGTGTGCTTCAGCGTCATTTCTTCATATGCACAGCCTGCATTGATATCTATGATGCCTTCTCCCTTTAGGGCTTCCAATTCCCTTCCTTCCTCCCGCTCCTTCAAAAAGCGTTCAAGAAGCGACACCACTTCTCCCTTTTTATTGTTTCCTATCGCCAAATCCACACCTGCGTCCTGCAAAAGCTTTTTGGAAGCTGTCTGCACATAGCAGCCCACGGCGACTACCACCGCTTTCGGATTTCTTGCCTTTGCCTGATGCAGCATCTGCCTGCTCTTCCGGTCCGCAATGTTGGTAACCGTACAGGTATTTACGATATAAATGTCAGCCGCCTCATCAAATGGTACAATAACATAGCCCTTTTCCCGCAGTATTTGTTGCATAACGTCCATCTCATAAGCATTTACCTTGCATCCAAGGTTATGTAATGCCACACTTTTCATATTATTCCTCTCGATTTTTGTTGTGTTTTATCATTGACTTTTAATCCTGAACCCATTAATATGAAAGCTGAAGGTATGACACATCCAAGGAGGTAATTGTAATGAAAACAGTTCAGATTTCTTTAAATTCCATTGACAAAGTAAAGTCTTTCGTTAATGATATCACAAGATTCGACTACGATTTCGATTTGGTATCAGGACGGTACGTAATCGATGCCAAATCCATCATGGGTATCTTCAGTCTGGATTTATCCAAGCCTATTGACCTGAACATCCATGCAGAAGAAAATGTTGACAATGTACTGGCTACCTTAAAGCCTTACTTAATTTAAACGGCGCCGACAGCAAACAGCGAAGCTAGAACACCCGGATTTTCCCGCGGTGTTCTTTTTGCATATAAAAGACCGCCTAACTTTTTTTCATCAGTTATCACTCACCACCACCAGCTCGTCCGTCTTTAAGGCGGTTTCCACCAGTTCGTCTATCTTCTCCGAAAGATTCTCCTCATGCCTGCGGATTACCTTCACATTCGGCTTTGTCACCGGATGCTTTGCCACAAATATGGTGCAGCAATCCTCATAGGGCAGTATGGAAGTCTCATAGGTTCCTATTTTTTCGGATACCTGCACAATTTCCTGCTTATCAAAACCAATGAGAGGGCGATACACCGGCAGGGTACAAACTTCATTGGTTGCCGCCAGACTATGCATGGTCTGGGAAGCCACCTGTCCGATGCTCTCACCCGTTACCAGTCCCAGACATTCCGTCTCGTCTGCAATGCGCTCCGCGAGGCGCATCATGTAGCGCCGCATAATGATGGTAAGCTCTTCATGGGGACATTTTTCATAAATATATAACTGAATATCTGTGAAATTGATAATATGCAGGTAAACCGGACCCGCGTAGCGGGACACTATTTTTGCCAAATCAACAACCTTCTGCTTCGCCCGCTCACTGGTATAGGGCGGCGCATGAAAATACACCGCGTCGATTTTAACGCCGCGCTTCGCTATCATATAACCGGCAACGGGAGAGTCGATGCCGCCGGATAAGAGCAGCATCGCCTTGCCGCCCGTACCCACGGGCATCCCCCCCGGTCCCGGAATGGTTTCAGAATAAATATAAATTTTTTCCCTGATTTCAATATTCAGCATAATATCCGGCTTATGCACATCCACGTGCATGGACGGATACGCTGCCAGAACTGCTTCCCCGATGTCCGCATTGATTGTCATGGAATCCTTCGGATAATTTTTCCGCGCCCGCCGCGCCTGTACCTTAAAGGTCTTGTTTTTATCAGAATAAACACCGTCGATATAAGAAATAACGTCCTCGCAGAGCTTTTCAAAGCCCTCGTCCTCCACATAGACTACCGGACAAATTCCTGATATGCCGAACACTCTCTGCAAATGCAGAAGGACTTCCTCAAAGTCAAATTCCGTCAAAGCGTCCACATAAATCCGCCCCTGCGTCCTGCGCACCTGAAATTCACCTTCGCACTTTTTGAGAGCATACTTTATCTGCCCTGCAAGTGCCTCCTCAAACAAATGTCTGTTTTTTCCTTTTACGCCAATTTCAGCATATTTTATCAAAAAAGCCTTAAACATATTTACTCCTGTCTGCTTTTGCTCTCTGCCTGTTCGCCATACCGACGCACTTTACGCTTTTCTTATATACTTCCGCAACATGGGAATCATATCATACATTGCCTGTAATGTATAGTCCAATTCTCCTCTTGTTGTATAAACCGACATACTGAAACGGATGGTGGAAGCAGCCATATCCTTATCCAGTCCGATCCCCTTCAGTGTGGCAGAAGCGCCTGTATGCGGCTTGTTGGAAGAGCATGCGCTGCCTGCGGAGACATAGATTCCCTTATCCTCCAGCGCATGTAAGAGTACCTCGCTGCGAACTCCCCGTACTGACGCGCTGACAATATGCGGCGCACCTTCCGAAACCGCAGGTCCGTTTATCTGTACATCACCAATTCCTCTAAGCCCTTTTACCAAATACTCCTTCAGCTCATACAGCCTGCTCGTATCCTCTTCCAGATTGGCATACAGCTTCTGCGCCGAATGCGCCATTCCCGCGATGCCCGCCACATTCTCCGTACCGGAACGCAGGTTTTTCTGCTGGCCGCCGCCATAAATTATATTGTGAATTTTGACATTTTCTCCCACATACAAAAATCCCGTCCCTTTCGGCGCATGGATTTTATGCCCGCTGACCGAGAGCAGGTCAACGCCCATTTTTCTGGGGTACAGCCGGAATTTTCCAAATCCCTGAACGGCATCTACGTGAAAAAGCGTGTCGGGATTTATCTTTTTTATCAGCTCCCCCGCCTCCGCAATCGGCTCTATCGCACCAATTTCATTATTGGTATGCATAATGGATACCAGAATCGTATCCTGCCTGAGAGAATCCCGAAGCTCCTCCAACGAAATTCTGCCCTGCTTATCTACCGACAGATAGGTCACACGAAAGCCTTGGTCCTCCAGATAGTGCATAGGCTGCAAAATTGCCGGATGTTCTATGCGGGTCGTAATCAAATGCCTGCCGGCGCGGTAATTTGCCATTGCGCAGCCTATCAGTGCCAGATTGTCCGCTTCCGTACCGCCTGAGGTAAAGCAGATTTCCTTCTCTTTCACCTTCATCAGCCTCGCAAGCGTTTCCTTCGCATTTCTTATATGACGCTCCGCCTGTACGCCTTTTATATGCAGGCTGGAGGGATTCCCGTAATCTTCGCACATAATTCGTGTCACTAACTCTGCCGTTTCGGGAAAGACCCTCGTCGTTGCAGAGTTATCCAAATACACTTCCATCGTGTTTCTCCTTTTTCTTCTATCTATAAACAATATATGCGCTTATTTTTCTAACTGATACATAATCCACGCCATCACAGTAAATCCCGCCGTCTCCGTCCGCAGAATCCGCCTTCCCAGCGTCACCGGCTGCACGCCATGCTCCTTTGCCTGCTCGATTTCCTTTTCTTCAAAACCGCCCTCCGGTCCGATAAAGACGGCTATGTCTTCTCCTTCTCCCAAACTTGCAATCAACTGTTTTGTACGCTCCATTCCTTCCGCCAGCTCATAAGGAATCAGCTTTACCTGCATCGGCGCAGCCTTTACAAGCGCCTGTTCAAAAGTAAGCGGCGCCGATACCTTTGGAATGATGCGCCGCCTGCTCTGCTTTGCCGCAGCCTCCGCAATCGCCTGCCATCTTGCCGTTTTCTGTACCGCCTTTTTCGCATCCAGCCTGACCACCGAGCGCCCTGTTTCTACCGGAACAATCTCATATACGCCAAGCTCCACCGCCTTCTGGATAATCAGCTCCATTTTATCCGCTTTTGGCAGTCCTTGAAACAAGTACACTTTGGAAGAAAGCTCCACGCCGTCCTCCTTGACAAACCGAAGCTCACAGACAATCCGGTTCTCTTCCATACCGACGATACCGCAGCGGTACTCTCTGCCGTCCACTCCGTTGCTGACGGAAAGCTCCTCTCCGATTTTCATGCGGAGTACATTCTTTATGTGGTTGACATCGCTGCCCTCTATAATGACAGTCTTGTCATGTATCTGTGATGCTTCCACAAAAAACTGATGCATAATTCCTCACATTCCGCCGCATAAGCAGCATTTTCATCCGCAAAAAGACACCGCAAAGTCTTTTCCAAACGACTATACCGGTTTCTGTGCCGTAACACTGACCCACTCGCCCTGATAAGTAACCTCCAGCACCGTAAGCCCTGCCTGCCTGACTGCCTCCACCACAGTCTCTTCTTTATCATCGATGATGCCTGAAGTGATATAAATGCCCCCTGCTTTCAACTGACTGACAATAACAGGCGTAAGCGGCACCAGCACGTCCGCCAGAATATTTGCCGCCACAATATCATAGCAGCCATACCCTACCGCATCCTGCACTGCTTTCTCTGTGATAATATTGCCTGTCAACATGCGGAACTTATCTTTAGCAATTCCATTGCTTTCACAGTTCTGCCTGACCGCCTCCGCCGCGCAGGGGTCCAAGTCCGTCCCCACCGCCGTTTTCGCGCCGAACTGAAGTGCCAGAATGGATAAAATCCCGCTTCCGGTTCCCACATCCAAAAGCACGGTATCCTCTGTCACATACTTCTTGAGCTGGCGGATACACAACTGTGTCGTCTCGTGCATACCCGTCCCAAAAGCGGTGCCCGGATCAATATGCAGTACGATTTTTGCCTCTTTTGCAGACTCCGCTTCCTCCCACGAGGGAATCACCAGAATATCATCTATATAAAATTGGTGAAAATACTGCTTCCAGTTGTTAATCCAGTCAATGTCGTCCGTTTCTCCTACCGTCACGGTACCTTCTCCAATTTCTGCAAAAAGGCGGATATCGGAAAGCACATCCTCCACCTTGGCAAGCAGCGTTTCCCTATCCGTGGCTTCACCGCTTACAAGCAGGCTTCCATCCTCCTTTTCCTCCACAAAAAAATTCAGGTACGCCGTGCCGTCATCCTCCTGTATCTCAGGCATGATGTCCACAAACATTTGCTCTTTTTCCCACGCAGACAGAGGCACATGGTCCTCTATCTGCGCACCCTCCAGCCCGATATCGTAAAGGCTGCTGATAATAATATCCTCTGCCTCCGTAACCGTCTTTACCCTGATCTGCAACCACTTCATTTTTATCCTCATTTCTGCGCTGTTTTTGTCTCAACCCTGTTAAGACTGCGCATGACCTTATCTCTGATTCTCCTTAACGCCTCGGCGCCATCCCCAAAATCCTGCCGGCAAATTCGTTGAAATTCTGCGTCTGCAGAATGACACGTCCGGGACCAACCAGCTTTGTCAGAAACAACCCTTCGCCGCCAAAGAAAATGTTGCCCAGCCCCTTCACCATCTCGATTTCATAGGAAACGGTTCTTTCGAAAGCAACTACATTGCCTGTATCTACTTTAAGTACTTCGCCCGGTGCAAGGACACGCTCCACTTTGTCGCCGTCTATTTCCAAAAATGCCATACCCTGTCCGGTAAGCTGCTGCAGGATAAAGCCTTCACCGCCGAACAAGCCCGCCGAAAAACGCTTTGAAAAGGTTACGCTCAGCTCCACACCCTGCTGTGCGCATAAAAATGCACCTTTCTGGCAGATGAGCCCGCCGCTGGCGCCAACGTCAACCGGCATAACCTCCCCTGCTACCGTAGATGCAAACGCTATGTATGCGCCAGGCATCTGTGCCGTATAGGTAGCCATAAAAAGCGACTCCCCTGCAAACATTCTGCCTATGCTCTTGCCCACGCCGCCCCTCATATTGGACGTCATGAAAACGCCGTCACTCATCCATGCCATACCGCCCGACTGCGTATACATGGACTCCCCGGGTGCGTCAAAATGCACTTGTACTGCCGGCATAGTATTGCCAACGATTTGATACCTCATAATCTCCTCCTCCGTTCTGCCACAACACGTGGCATGTTTATATCGCTTCTCCACTATTATATACGATAGGGAAGGGTTCGTCAGCATCAAATTTTTTGTTTTCGAAGCCGGCAAACACAAAAAGAGTGCTCTGAAAGTCTTTCCCGACTTTTGCAGCACCCTCTCTTTCTTTTTCCATTCAGTAATTGCGTAACTCTCACTTACGGCTCCGAATTGTGCATGTAGTATATTCCACCACATGCACAATAACAACCGCATAATCACTGTGTTTCGCAATCACCTATTCATTTTCACTATTTCCATATCTTTTTCTTCTTTTTGCCACCATCACCGCCCGTCGGATTGTCTGAGGAGACACGTTTGGAGGCATTCAGTGTATCGCCGCTTTCTGCATCAAATTGTTTCAAGAGTTCCTTCGCCTCGTGGGACAGTTTATCCGGCACTTGTACTACCAGCGTCACATAATGATCGCCTCTGATATCCTTGTTGCGCGGCGTGGGAACGCCTTTTCCTTTCAGGCGCACCTTGGTATCCGTCTGGGTACCGGGCTTTACATCATAAACTACTTTGCCGTCCACCGTATCTATTACAATTTCGCCGCCCAAAGCCGCTACCGCAAAGGACATCGGTACTGTGGAATAAATATTATAATCCTGCCGCTGGAAAATCGGATGCCGTCCTACAATCACTTCCACACGGACATCCCCGCGGGGGCCGCCGTTGATGCCTGGCTCTCCCAATCCTGGCAGTCTTGTATACTGTCCGTTGTCAATACCTGCCGGAATATCCACCATATACCGCTTGCGCATCGGCACAAAACCCTCGCCGCGGCACTCCAGACACTTTTCTTTTATAATTTTTCCTGTCCCCTGGCAGTCAGGGCACGCCTGTACGTTCCTGACAGTTCCAAAGAAAGACTGCTGCGTAAATACCACCTGTCCTTTACCGCCGCACTTGGTACAGGTCTCCGGACTGGTCCCGGGCTTTGCGCCGCTTCCGCCGCAGGTTTTACAGGTTTCCTTTACTGTCAGCTCAATTTCTTTCTCACAGCCAAAAATTGCTTCTTCAAAAGTGATACGCAGACTGGTACGCAGATTCGCCCCTTTCATGGGACCGGTGCTCCTGCCGCCGCTTCTACGCCCGCCGCCAAAAAAATCGCCGAATATATCACCAAATATATCGCTGAAATCCATGCCGCTGAAGTCAAAACCGCCGGCTCCGCCTCCTGCCCCGTCAAAGGCTGCATGGCCGAACTGGTCATACTGACGCCTTTTTTCCGGATCACTTAAAACAGCATATGCCTCCGATGCTTCTTTAAATTTCGCCTCAGCCTCTTTATCCCCGGGATTCATATCCGGATGATACTTTTTGGCTAAAACTCGATATGCTTTTTTCAGCGCTGCATCATCTGCATTTTTTTCTACGCCCAACACTTCATAGTAATCACGTTTTTGTTCTGCCATAACATCCTCACCGCCATAACAAAGCAATTTCCGGGGCGGCAAAGCCGCCCTGGAATCACCTGTCCGTTTATTTTTACTTTTTATCTCTTACTGTTACTTTTATACCTCGCGGAAATCACCGTCAATTACGTCATCCTCCGGTGCGCTGCTGCCGGTATCGGCAGAAGCGCTTCCCATGTCGGGACCTGCCGCGCCCTGTGCACCCTGCATGGATTCGTACATCTTTGCAAATACGCTCTGCGCACTGTTCATCAGCTTTTCTCTTGCAGCCTTCAGCTCATCCACCTCGCTGTCGGAAAGCTCTCTGTCCTTGGTCTTCTCAAGCAGCTCTTTTACCGCGTCGATTTCAGTCTGCACCTTTGCTTTCTCATCAGCGCTTACCTTATCGCCTACATCATTAAGTGCTTTCTCTGTCTGGAATACAATCGCATCCGCATCGTTTCTTGCATCGATTGCTTCCTTGCGCTTTCTGTCCTCCGCCTCAAATTCGGCAGCTTCCTTTACTGCTTTTTCGATATCCGAATCGGACATATTGGAGCCCGCCGTAATGGTAATGTGCTGCTCCTTGCCTGTTCCCAAATCCTTTGCGGAGACATTTACAATACCGTTGGCATCAATATCAAATGTAACCTCAATCTGCGGAATTCCTCTGGGTGCAGGCGGAATACCGTCGAGCCTGAACTGCCCTAAGGACTTGTTATCCCTTGCAAACTGTCTCTCACCCTGCAGAACATTGATTTCTACCGAGGTCTGGTTGTCAGCCGCTGTAGAGAACACCTGACTCTTCTTGGTCGGAATCGTAGTGTTTCTCTCAATCAGTCTGGTTGCAACGCCGCCCATAGTCTCGATGGACAGTGACAGAGGCGTAACATCCAAAAGCAGGATATCGCCTGCGCCTGCGTCGCCTGCCAGCTTACCGCCCTGTACGGAAGCGCCCAGCGCCACACACTCGTCAGGATTTAAGCTTCTGTTGGGCTCCTGTCCGGTGAGCTGCCTTACCTTCTCCTGCACGGCAGGAATACGGGTGGAACCGCCTACCAGAAGCACCTTACTGATTTCGGAAGCCGTAAGTCCTGCATCCTTTAATGCATTCTGTACGGGAATTGCCGTCTTCTCCACCAAATCATGTGTCAACTCGTCAAATTTAGCCCTTGTCAGGTTCATGTCAAAATGCTTGGGGCCTTCTGCGGTTGCCGTGATGAAAGGCAGGTTGATGTTGGTGGTGGTTGCGGAAGAAAGTTCCTTCTTTGCTTTTTCCGCTGCTTCTTTCAGTCTCTGCATTGCCATCTTATCGCCGGATAAGTCAACACCCTCCTGCTTTTTGAACTCTGCAAGCATCCAGTCGATAACCTTGTTGTCAAAATCGTCGCCGCCCAGATGGGTGTCGCCGTTGGTTGCCTTTACTTCAATCACGCCGTCGCCGATTTCGATAATGGAAACATCAAAGGTACCGCCGCCAAGGTCATATACCATAATTTTCTGCTCTTTTTCATTTTCCAAACCATAAGCCAGCGCTGCCGCCGTAGGCTCGTTGATAATACGCTTTACCTCCAAACCGGCAATCTTGCCTGCGTCCTTGGTTGCCTGACGCTGCGCATCGTTGAAGTATGCCGGAACGGTGATAACCGCTTCCGTTACCTTCTCGCCAAGATAATTCTCTGCATCCGCTTTCAGCTTCTGCAGTATCATGGCTGAAATCTGCTGGGGAGAATACTTCTTGTCGTCGATGGTACGTCCGTTTGCGGTTCCCATGTCCCTCTTGATAGATGCAATGGTCTTCTCCGCATTGGTTACTGCCTGACGCTTTGCAGGCTCACCTACAAGCCTCTCGCCAGTCTTTGTGAATGCTACAACGGACGGTGTCGTCCTTGCGCCTTCCGTATTTGCAATAACAGTCGGCTTACCACCTTCCATTACGGCAACACAACTGTTTGTTGTTCCTAAGTCAATACCAATAATTTTGCTCATTTCAAAGCCCTCCTGTATTTTTTAACCTTTCAAAATCTGTTGCTTACTCTGTTACGGCTACCATGCTGTGCCTTACCACCGTATCGTGGTAAGTATATCCCTTTTGCAGCTCCTGGGCGATAACTCCCGACTCGTATTCTTCACTTTCCACCTGCATAACCGCATTGTGGAAATCAGGATTAAACTCTTTGCCCAACGCTTCAATGGGCTTTACTCCCAGCTTATCCAGTTCTCCTACGAGCTGCTTGTATATCATATTCATTCCCTCGGCAAAGGCACCGCCCTTTTCTTCCTCGGGAATGCTTCCCAGTCCTCTTTCAAAATTGTCCACCACCGGAAGTATTTTTTCGATAACGCTTTTGGCGCCTACTTCATACATTGCTGTCTTTTCCTTGTCGGTCCTCTTGCGGAAATTTTCAAATTCCGCCATCTGGCGCTTCACTCTGTCTTCCAGTTCCCCTATCTTTTGCTTTAACGCTTCTTCTTTTTTGTCTTTCTTTTTGCCCTTTCCAAAAAAGCCTTTCTCCTCCGCGGCTCCCTCTTCGGCAGTTTCCTCTTCTGTCCCTGCCTCTTTATCCGCTGTTTCCGCCGCTTCCTGTGACGTATCCTGTCCGTTCTCTTCGCCGGTATCCTTCGCAGCTTCCTCTGCCTGCGTACAGGCTTTTACTCCCTCTGCCGCTTTCTCTCCGGCTTGTGACGTATCCTGTTCTTCCTCTAAAATTTCTTTTTCCTGCTCTGCCATAAGCCATTTCCTTTCCCTGTGTCAAACTGTGCTATTTTCTTTTATATAAATCATCCAGTTGATGCATCAGTGTCTTCAATGTGCCGATTACCTTGTCATAATCCATGCGCTTGGGACCGATAATCCCTATGGTGCCCTTCATGCCTTCTCCCAATTCGTAGGTGGCCGTTACCACGCTGCAGTCCTTCATATTCTGAATCGGACTCTCATTGCCGATATACACCTGAATCCCCGTGTTGCTTTCATCCGCCAGCGTCTCCTGCACCAATGCCGACAACGACTGCTTCTCCTCAAAAGCGCCAATCAGTTCGCTTGCCTTTGTATTGTCAGAAAGCTCCGGATATTTAAAAATATTGTTTGCGCCGCTGGTGTATATTTCCAAATTGTCCGCTTCTTTTATCACCTCTGCCACTGCATCCAGTACTTCACCTACAATGGCTTCATGGATACCTGCCTGTTGTTTCAAGGCGGCAATCAGTCCCAAATTAATTTCCTCAATCGGAAGCCCGTTCAAATGGGTATTGAGAAGCATATTGAGTTTTAAAAGCGTTTCGTCGTCCAAACCATCCGGCACATGAAGCACATGGTTCTTTATTACATTGCCCTCCACCACAATAACGGCAAGTATCTGTCCCATATCCACCCGCGACAACTGAATAAACTTTATTTTGTTGCGGTGAATCTGCGGCGCGGAAATCATGGTCGCATAGTTGGTGTTCTGTGCCAGTACCCGAACCACCTGCTTTAAGAGCGCTTCCATCTTATCTTCTCTTTCCAGAAGCATCCCTTTCATTTCTTCCACTTCTTTTTCCTTTTCCTCCAGCATGGTATCCACATATAACCGATATCCCTGGTCGGAAGGAATCCGTCCTGCGGAAGTGTGCGGCTGGACAATATACCCCAGCTCCTCCAAATCCGCCATCTCGTTCCTGATGGTGGCAGAGCTCAGATTCAAATCCGTGTATTTGGAAATCGTCCTGCTGCCTACCGGCTCTCCGGTCTCCAGATAGTTGCGGATAATAGCCTGCAGTATTTTCTTTTTACGCTCATCAAGCTGCATGCTCATCCCTCCCAACTTGACTGTATGGCAGCTCCCTCGGTGTTATTAGCACTCGGTTCAAAAGAGTGCTAACATCTTCTTACCATAAAATATCACTTACCCCTAATGATGTCAACTGCTTTTCTGTAAATTAATTCTAAAAAATATATAAATACACAAAAAGGATGTTCCAACCATGAATTATCATTTCATAGTCAGGAACATCCTATCCTTTGACTTATGTACTTTCTGCAGTATGCCCTTTTTGCTTAAATATAAAAGCTGCCTGCTTCTTTTCCGTTAATCACATAATAAGCCATACCGTCCTCCGGCTTTACATACAGCTCAACAGACTTAAAGTCCGCTACCTTCTGCTTTAAGTCGTACTTCCAGACATCCTTGGCAATTTTTACCAAATCATCTGTTGTATAAGACTTACCGCCAAACTGTACATTCATGCTGACCTTTAACTCCGTCTTGCTGCCGGGCTTTCTGCCTCTTTTTGCGGGAGCCGCTTTCGCTGTCTTTGTTGTTTTGGTTGTCTTTGCCGCTTTTACAGAAGCAGCCTTCTCTTCGGTTGCTTTTTTTGTCTCTTCCTTTGCTGCCTCTTTTGTTACTTCTTCTGCTTTTACAGGTGTTGTCTTTACTTCTGTAGCTGCTTCTTTTGCAGCCGTTTTCTTAGTAGGCATATTCATCCTCCTTTGCCCAAATTGCATCTACTTTTTCATTCCCTTTAGAGTATATAAGGTTTGCCCTTACAGAGAGTGTAATACATATTTTCTATCTTGTCAAATAAAATACAGATTAATGTGTGGCTTACAAACAGAAATACGCAATGACTACAATGCCCAGCACAATGCGGTACCAGCCGAATATTTTGAAGTCGTGCTTTTTAATATAGGAAAGTAAAAATTTAATCACTACAACAGAAACAACAAACGCGGTCAGCATGGCGGCTAAAAGAGCCGTTAATTCCACGGTGGTGAAATGAAAACCGAATTTTACTATCTTTAAAAGGCTTGCGCCAAACATAACCGGAATGGCAAGAAAAAACGTAAATTCTGCCGCAACGGAGCGGGAAACGCCGATAAGCAGCGCGCCCACAATGGTTGCGCCGGAACGGGAAGTGCCCGGAAAAACTGCCGCTATCAACTGAAATACGCCTATCATCAGCGCCGTCTGATAAGAAATTTCCGCTAGGGTTCTGATTTTGGGGCTTCGCCCTTTATTCCAGTTTTCCACTGCAATAAAGGCAACGCCAAACACAATCAACGCGCCCGCCACCACATACCAGTGATAAAACAGGGCATCCAGCACATCGTCAAACAAAACGCCGATAACCGCCGCCGGTATACATGCCGCCAGAATTTTAAACCAAAGCTGCATAACATCCATTTTTACATAGGCAAGCGCTCCCTGCTTTTTAAAACCGCCGCCCTTTTTGCAAAAAGGCCATATTTGTTTGAAAAAAAGCGCCACCACAGCCAAAATCGCGCCGAGCTGAATCACCACTTCAAACATTTTAAAAAAACCTTCCGACACATTGTCAAACTTAATAAATTCCTCCAGTAAAATCAAATGCCCTGTACTGCTGATGGGAAGCCATTCCGTGATGCCCTCCACTATGCCAAACAAAATTGCTTTTAAGATATCCAGCATGATAATCCTCATTTCTGCGTGTAGTTCCACGCAAAGCTATTTTTCAATTTATTTTACATTCCTGCCAATGCTTTCCTTACTGCTGCCTGCATTAAGAATCCAGATAATTCTGCAGCAGTTCAAAGCAGTTCTCCGCATCCGCATACCCTTCTCTGTAAAGTGCTTTTAATTTGTCCGCATCTTTTTCAATCCGTCCTACCTCACTCTTTTTCTTGGGGCGGATTACAAATGCCTGCCCGTTTTCCTGCTGCTTTTCCAGATACGCCAACGTATGATTGTAGGCGTTATGTCTGTCCGCCATCCTCTCATATACCTTTGGATATTTGAGATAACGCAGCTTTATCAATTCCAAATGGCTGGAAGGCTTACGCACATATCCCTCTTCCTTGGTAAGAATCACTACGTTTTTGCGGTTGCCGTCCAGTATTGATTTTCTGATGGGTATGGCATCCGCGATGCCGCCGTCCAAATACAGTCCCTCCCCGATTTTGACATTGCGGGAGACAAGAGGCAGCGACGCCGAAGCGCGCACTGCCGTAATGTCCGCTTTCATATCCCGTATTCTCAAGTATTCCGCCTCACCGGTCACAATATTGGTAACCACCGCGTAGGCTCTTCCCGCGTATCTGCCGAACGCCTGATAATCATACGGGTTTAGGTAATCCGGTATCAGATGGTACGCCGTATTGACATTAAACAAATCTCCCGTCGTCAAAAGACTTTGCACACTGCAGTATTTTCTGCTGTCCAGATAATCGATACTGATATCCAACGCCCTTCCCCTTTGGTTTGACAAAAAGCTGCACATATGGCACGCTCCTGCCGAAACACCATATACACTGGAGAAGGACAGCCCTTTATCCAAAAAGAAGTCCAATACGCCCGCCGTATAAACTCCTTTCATGCCGCCGCCTTCCAAAACCAGTCCTGCCTGATACATGTTCATTCCTTCTTTCTGCCGATGCCTCACCTTTGTTTTTGCTCGTCTTTGTTTTGTATCTGTTTTACTTGCCCCTGTTTTTATTCGTCCTGACTTACCTTTTCTATGCACCGTATTCTGTCTTTACAAACCGTCCAAGCGCCGTCAGAGAACGTTCCACCTTTTCCGTATCGATGCAATATGCCATACGGAAGTATCCCGGGCAGCCAAAGGTATCCCCCGGGACCAGCACAAGGTCGTATTGCAGCGCCTTCTCACAAAAAATCTTCGCATCCTCCTCCAGTGCTTTGGGAAAAATATAAAAAGTACCGCCGGGCTTTACACAGGTAAAACCCATAGACTTTAGCTCTTTATATAATATGTTCATATTGGTTTCATATACGGAAAGCTCTGCGGTTTTATCAAGCACCTTTGCTACCGCAAGCTGTATAATGGATGGCGGACAGTTGTGCCCGATTCCTCTTGAAATCTGCCCGCACATCTGCACCATATCCGCAGCGTCCTTACATGCCGGATTGACCGCTACATACCCGATTCTCTCGCCCGGCAGACTAAGGGACTTGGAAAAGCTATAGCACATGATGGTGTTGTCATAATACGCGGAAACACATGGCGCATCCACGCCTTCAAACACAATTTCACGATAAGGCTCGTCAGAAATCAAATAAATATCATGCCCGTATTCCTCAGACTTGTCACGAAGCACCTGCGCCAGCCTCTTTATGGTTTCCGCAGAGTAGACAATGCCCGACGGATTGTTCGGCGTATTGATTAACACCGCCATCGTCTTTTGAGAGAGCATCGACTCAAAGGCGGCAAAGTTAATCTGAAACTGCTCCGTATCGGCAGGCACTACCTTTAGCTGTGCGCCCGTCAAATCCACATAAGGGTGGTATTCCGGAAAAAACGGCGCAAATGTCAGAATTTCATCTCCCGGCTCCGTCACCAGCCTGAACGCATGGGCAAGCGCACCCGCCGCGCCCACCGCCATAAAAATATGCTCCGCCTGATAGGGAATCCCAAAACGCTTCTGAAGAGAAGCCGCAATTCTTTCCCGCACGGACCAGATACCCAGACTGGGGCTGTACCCGTGAAGCACTGCAGCGCTTTCTTCCTGCAGCATATTAATCATGGTATCCGTAAATTCCTGCGGCACGGGTACGGAAGGATTGCCAAGGCTGTAATCGAACACATTCTCATATCCGATTTCCTTCCCCCTCGCCGTAGCAAATTCCGACAACTGCCTTATCACCGACTTGCCTGAAAGCATATCTTTATATTTTTGAACCAGCATATTTTTTCCTCCGTTTCTCTTCTAAAAATCCTATCAAGCATGGGGCGGAAAGTCAATAGTACAATTTCCTTAATTTAAGCAATAAAAATCTCCTTGTCCCCTCTGCATTCCCATGCTACAATATAAACGACTGTAAAACAAAAACCGTGCCGCTTCCATTGCATATCATTAAAATCGGCAGCATGGCAGGAAAGGATTTTACCTATGAGAATCGTATTAGGCCTTGTCAGTGTTTTATTTGGAGCGCTCTCTCTGATTGCGGCTGCTGCCGCCCTAAAGCAGAACAAGCGGGGGCTCTCCCACACGGCCATGGCTGTCGGAAGTCTTCTGCTGCTTACCGCCGTCGTCTTGAATATTTTAAAGCTTTCTATAGACTGGGCTCCCGCCCTTGCCGGCTGTGCCTTTATCTGCTGTGCCGCAATTTATAATGGTGTCAAAAGCGGCAGCTTCCATTTGCTTCACCACTGCATCCGCATCGCACTGTCTGCTGCTCTTGTCGCCGGATTTATATTGTTTTAATCGGCTGCGCGATTATCATTTTGATGCCCATATCCTGCGCCCTCCCTATTTGTATGGTCCCATGAATTTTGTGCCGGTTTATGGATATCATTCTGGAAAACATGCCGAATTTGTCCATGTGCCCGAAAATATTGAACAGAGAAACTACTTCAGCTTTTACAACTATACATATTATCTCGACGTGCAGGAACAAGAAAAGTGAATGCCTGAAACAAAGCCGCTTTCCGAAGGTCTGCAGGAATCCTTACAATGGTACCTGACACATCCGGAAAGCGTCCGCAAAAAGCCGTATATGAATTATATAGACAACCATTTAAAGCCCCTATGACTCCAGCATAACCTCTTTCAAGGAAACCTTTTTCAACTTTTCTCCATAACGCCACATCACCAGCTCATAAAGCAGTACAAAAGAGACAAATACAATGCCCAGCGCCTTAAAATCAAAATGATATTCCGGCACGATGTCAACATCTGCAAATATTGCCGTTACCACAATTTTTAAGAGCAGGTACTGGTACAGCGTCCCCACAGCAAAGCCGATATACGCAGCAGGTCTGTATCCGCCCAAAATACTGCTGTTGCACGCCTTTGCCGGATAACCGAACACCCGCAGCATGGCGATGGTTTTTGTGTTGCCGTTTATGACCGCCGTAATCGCCAGAAACAGGGATACACATGCCAGCACAATCCCGATAACCACCATCATGGTACTAAAAAACTCGCTGGCGAGCTCATCCATGCTAAAGGACATCTGCATCATGGAAGAATAGCAGAACGCCGCAAAGCCAATAAAGAATACCAGCACAGGACTTGACCCAAGTGTACTTCTGCGCAGTTCCTTTAAAAAAGGCTGCTCTTCTTTCCCATCTTTTCCCTCTTTTTTCCTGTGCGCCTTCCACACCATTTTTTCCTTCAGTAAATCCAGCACAGGCATTTTTAGCTTCTTAAAGCTGTAAAGAACGGAAATCAATGCAAAAAAAAGCGCGGGAAACACAATCAGGGACAACGCCAGAAGAGGATGGAAATGTGCGGAAAAATCCGGCAGTATTTTTTCCTGATTCTGTATCCGGTAAAAATCCGGCAGCAGTATAAGTGCAATTCCATATCCCACAGCCGTACCGGCAAAAACACTCAGACCAAATACCCAGAACCCGCCTGCAATTTTGAAATTGGAATATCCGAGCGCCTTTAAGATACCAAGCTCCTTTTTATGCGTATGAATATAATTCCTGATGTAAAAAAATAAAAGAACTACCGTGGCAGCCAGCAGACATCCGCCGCACACCGCGCATATCACCTTGCCTGTCATAACCTGTGCATTGTACAATGCCAGGACCATACCCTCCATCGTTTCCGTATTCAGTCCGGCAAGGTCCATATGATAATTGAGAAACAATGCGCAGACCGTAACGGCACAGCAGGACATAATAAAAATACCAAATAACTTAAAACCGTCTTTCAGACCGATTACCATAACCACACCTCCCCCTGCCTGCAGGCAGCCTTGCCGCAGCCAGCTTTTCTTTCTTTTACCAACCGATTTCGTAAGCTGTTTTTTGCTCTTTGTTGGTATAGGTTTCTATGATTTTGCCGCTGTTCATCTTAATAACAGTGCCTGCCATTTCTGCAATGTTCAAATTATGGGTGACGCAGACAATGGTAAAATGATACTCCTTTTGCAGGCTGCTTATGTAATCCAGCACCATGCGCCCTGTCGCCTCGTCCAGCGCTCCCGTCGGCTCATCCAGAAACAAAACCTTCGGATTTTTGGCAAGCGCCCTTGCCACAGAAACCCGCTGCTGTTCGCCGCCGCTTAATTCATGCGGATATTTGTGCATTTTTTCGCCAAGACCGACGGCATCCAGCACCTTTTTATAGTCCTTGCTGCCGGCAAGCTCCGCCCCCAGCTTCACATTTTTTTCCACGCTTAGATGCGGCAGCAGATAGTATTGCTGAAAAATAAAACCGACCGTCTCTTTCCGAAACTTTGTAAGCTCTGCATCGGACAGTCCTGCAATATTCCTGCCGTCATACAAAACCTCCCCCCCATCAGGCTTTTCCAGACCCGACATTACGTTTAGCAGCGTGGATTTTCCTGAGCCGGAGGCTCCTAAAATCACAACAAAATCTCCGTCCTCCACCTTGAGGGAAATCCCCTTTAATACCTCTGTTCTATTGTCCCCGTTTCCAAAAGATTTGGTAATATTCTTTACCTGAACCATCATTTTCCTCCATTCCGCCGCCAAAGCAGACATTATGCTTCCTCGTTTTTTATCCGAAAAAGTAATCCTTTAAAAATCTCCGTCAGCATTTCTCCAACATCCTGCGGCGTAAAACTGCAGACCTTTGTCGCACAGAGTGTTGCAATACCGTGGGAATATATCCAGAGATGCCGGTAAAGCCTGTCTGCCGTGTCCCTGTCAAGTGCGTAAGGCTCCTGCACGGATCTTAAAATAGCATCATAATTCCGGTCAATCAAAGCCAGTATATGCTCCACATCATTTGCACCGCTCTGCTCGCTCATGAACAAAAGCTGAAACAGCTTAGGCTCCTGCATGGCAAACCGTATATAAGCCATGCCGACGCCACGAAATGCCAGCGTCTGCGCAAGCCCCTCCTTCACATACTGTCCGTAAAGTGCCCGTGCCGTCTCCTTCACGCCCGCAAGCACCTCCTCCATGCTTTCAAACACGGTGAAAATCGGTCTTGCCGAGCTTCCAAGCCTTGCACCCAGCTCTCTTGCCGTGACAGCCTCCACGCCGCCCTCCCGCACAAGCTGCAGAGCCGCAGAAATAATCTCTTCTCTTGAAAATTTTGCCTTTGGCGGCATGTTTTACCCCACCCTTCTTACACATAACACTTGTTTTCTTTTATCAGCATTATGATAGCTCTATTTAAAACGTTTGTTTTGCAACATTTGTTTTATTATACTCCGCAAAAGTACTGTTGTCAAATAATTTCTGCAGCAGGTTTTTTATGCAGACGCAAGCAAAAGAATGGGGAAACAATCAAAAAACCGCCCCCAAAGGTTAGACCTTCTCACTAACCTTTGGAGGGCGGTCAAATCCTTTTCTTACTCCTCTTCCGCCCACATCAGCGCGCACTTCACTGCTTTTTTCCAGCCTCTCAAAAGAGCTTTTCTTTTTTCATTTACCATATGCGGCACAAAGCTCTTTCCCAACAGCCAGTTTTCACGGATTTCTTCCTTATTTTTAAAATATCCCGTGGCAAGACCTGCCAAATATGCTGCACCCAGCGCAGTTGTCTCAATGCACTCCGGACGGCGTACCTCCGTATTCAGAATATCCGCCTCAAACTGCATCAGGAAATCGTTGGCGCTGGCGCCGCCGTCTACCTTCAGGCTCTTTAAATCAATCCCCGAATCCTTTTCCATTGCCTCCAGTACATCCACCGTCTGATAGGCAATGGACTCCAGCGTCGCCCTGATAAAATGTTCCTTGGTACAGCCCCGCGTCAGCCCTACGATGGTTCCTCTCGCATAAGGATTCCAATACGGCGCTCCCAGACCGGCAAAAGCAGGCACCACATAGACACCGCCGGTCTCCTCCACTGCAATTGCGTATTCTTCGGACTGCGGCGCGCTTTTCATCATACGCAGCCCGTCTCTAAGCCACTGAATTGCAGCGCCCGCCACAAAAACGCTTCCCTCCAGCGCATATTCCACATGTTCCTCTGTACCTGCCGCGATCGTGGTAAGCAGCCCGCTTTTTGATGTAATTGCCTTTTCACCTGTATTCATCAGCAAAAAGCAGCCCGTTCCATATGTATTTTTCACCTCGCCAGGCTCAAAGCAGCACTGCCCGAAAAGCGCCGCCTGCTGGTCTCCTGCGGCACCTGCTATGGGAATTTCCCCGCCCAGCACCGACGTGTCCGTATATCCATAGATATAACTGGAAGGCTTTACATCCGGAAGCATATTTTCCGGTATTCTAAAATATTCCAATATCTCCTTATCCCAGCACAAATGATGAATGTCAAACAACATCGTGCGGGAAGCATTGGTGTAATCGGTCACATGTACCGCGCCTTTTGTCAAATTCCAAATCAGCCATGTATCCACCGTGCCAAAAAGCAGCCTGCCTTCCTCTGCCTTCTCTCTTGCGCCCTCCACATTTTCCAGTATCCATGCAATTTTGGAAGCACTGAAATAGGCGTCCGGCACCAGTCCCGTCTTTTCTTTCACGCTTTCTCCCAAGCCTGCCGCCGTCATTTCATCTATCATATCCGCAGTCCGCCTACACTGCCAGACAATCGCATTGTATACGGGCGCTCCCGTCTCCTTGTCCCATACAATCGTAGTTTCACGCTGATTGGTAATGCCAATGCCGCTGATATCCTCCGGCTTTGCGCCCACCATCGCCATCGCTTCAATGGCAACTGCAAGCTGCGAGGACCATATCTCCATAGGATTATGCTCCACCCACCCCGGATACGGATAAATCTGCTCAAACTCTCTCTGCGCCATAGAACAGATTTTTCCCTTTTTGTCAAACAAAATGCAGCGGGAACTTGTCGTCCCCTGATCCAATGCCAATACATACTTTTTCATTATAATCCTCCTTGCCGAAGCGTTCCTTCTTCTGTAAACCTTACAAGCGAACCGCCGTCGATTCGCACCACTTTCTCATCCACGCTTATCCATGCCGCCGCTGCGGAAGGATTATATACAAAATTCCCCGCCGCGCCAAACTGCAACTCTCTGCATACCTTCATATAATCAATAATTTCAATATTGGTTGCATACCAGATATCTTCTCTGCCGCCCATAAAGGAACAGAATTCTTCTATCAGCTCCCAGTTGTTATCATTATCAAATTCATAGCTGTGACCCCATACATACATGCACTTTAAGTATTGTGACTTTTTAAAGTCTGCAAACTCCCGCGCATACTCCATCAAATGATATTTATGATGACAGGTCCCCTTCCATTCCATTGTATCTGCAGGCAGCTCAAAATCTCCGTTTTCAAAGTATGCTGCTCTCGCATACGCAATTCCAAGACTTTTAAAGAGCTGTTTGATTTCCGCATTATAAGAACCGTTCGGATATGCATGTCCACGCACGGGATAGCCGGTAATGCATTCCAATCCCTCCCTGTCCGCCAGAATCTCTTTTGCCGCCTCCGTCATGGGACAGCGGGAAATCGTAGGATGCGTCATGGTATGCGTGGCAATTTCATGTCCTGTATACAAGGCTTTAATTTTATCCCTGTCTATCCTCTCCGGATTTTCCATCTGCCCGTAATTTAGGTTAAACGTACCCTTGATGCCATATTTATTAAATATAGCCACAAGTCTTTCGTCCGCCAGCTTGCCGTCATCATAACTCATGGTAAGCACCTTCGCCTTACCGTTTGGAAAACAACTGTAGATTTTCAATTTGAGCCTCCCTATTTTCCTCTTTTAAATATAATTGTACTACAAAATCCCTCAAATGTCATTTGCTTTTTCCCCGCACGATACCGCTCTGCAACGTGCAGGCAGCCTCAAAAGTTTAGAAAATTTTTAGGGAATCCTTATTCTTCTGATATTGTAGAACTCTTTGATTGCGTGTATGATAAAATCATAAACAGCAAAGCTTCATCACGTATAAATCTGACGAGGGGAGCTGCAACTTTGCGCAGAATGCGCAGATAGGAGACTTAATTTCATATGATGAAAGATTCTTTTCGCAACAGACGTAACGGCTTTGAGACAGTTGGCGCCGACGGCAGACGCAGTCCAGAGCCTCCATGGGGTAAAATAGCCGGTATCGCGGCGGCGGTCATTCTTCTGCTGATACTTGCCTTTAATTCCACCTATCAGATTGGCGAGCAGGAACAGGCGGTACTGATTACCTTCGGGCAGGCTTCTCCCGTGACCGAGCCGGGACTTCATTTTAAAATACCTTTTATTCAGGAGGTCAGAAAGGTCAATACCACTATTCAGGGCTTTTCCATTGGCTATGACCCTTCCTCCAATATTTCCAATGAAGATGAATCGCTGATGATTACCTCGGATTATAATTTTGTCAACGTGGATTTCTTTGTGGAATACCGCTTTTCCGACCCTGTCAAGGCAGTCTTTGCTTCCAGCGAGCCGGTCAATATCTTGAAAAACATCAGTATGAGCTGTATTCGCACCGTTATCGGCAGTTATCCTGTTGATGACGTGCTGACAACCGGTAAAAATGAAATACAGGCTGCCATCAAAGAAATGATTCTGCAGCGGCTAGACGAGCAGGATTTGGGCATCCAGCTTGTCAACATTACCATTCAGGATTCCGAGCCGCCCACCACGGAGGTTATGGAAGCGTTCAAGGCAGTTGAAACGGCAAAGCAGGGCAAGGAAACCGCGCTGAACAATGCCAATAAATACCGCAATGAACAGATTCCTTCCGCTGAGGCAAGAGCCGACGCCATTATACAGAGCGCCGAAGCAGAAAAAACCGCCCGTATCAATGAAGCAACCGCACAGGTAGCCCGCTTTAACGCCATGTATGAGGAATATATCAAAAATCCTGAGGTCACAAGGCAGCGTATGTTCTTTGAGGCGATGGAAGAAATTCTGCCCGACCTGAAAGTGATTATCGAAAGTCCGAACGGCAATTTGCAGACCTTTTACCCGTTGGAATCCTTTGTAGATTTTAACGAACCAAGCAATGCGCCTGCGGAGGACGGAAACTAACCCCTTGTATGGCGGGCGTATCCGCCGCCATATGCATTTCCCTTTGAAATATAATCATGATTCTTTATATACAGAAAGGAACTATATGAAAACATTTAAGAAAGTGGCACTCGCTGCCGTTATTTTCCTTTTACTCATTATTGGTTCTTCCTGTCTGGTTATCACGCAGGAGAACGAATACAGTCTGATTCGCCAGTTTGGTAAGGTTGACCATGTTGTGACAGAAGCAGGTATCAGCTTTAAGCTTCCTTTCGTTCAGACGGTGGATAAACTGCCCAAGCAGACGCTTTTGTACGACCTCGCTTCCTCGGACGTTATCACCAGCGACAAAAAAACCATGATAACTGACAGCTATATCCTATGGCACATTACCGACCCTTTAAAGTTTGCACAGACGCTGAATTCTTCCATATCCAACGCAGAAAGCCGTCTGGATACCATCGTATACAACTCTACCAAAAATATCATCGGCAGTATGACGCAGGAAGACGTTATCAGCGGCAGGGACGGAGAATTGTCCGCCGCGGTTCTTGCAAACATCGGCAATGCCCTCGACCAGTACGGCATAGAGCTTTTATCATTTGAAACCAAGCATTTGGACCTGCCCAGTGACAACAAGGCAGCCGTTTATGAGCGTATGATTTCCGAGCGTGATAATATCGCCGCTACCTACACGGCAGAGGGCAATTCGGAAGCGCAGATAATACGCAATAATACGGACAGGGAAGTTACCATTATGATTTCCGAGGCAGAAAAACAGGCGGAAATTCTAATTGCAGAAGGCGAAGCAGAGTACATGCGGATTCTCTCCGAGGCATACGCAGACCCTTCCCGCACGGAATTTTACTCCTTCGTGCGCAGCCTCGACGCCATCAAGGTTTCCATGACGGGAGATAACAAGACCTTAATTTTATCCTCTGACTCCCCGATTGCACGGATTTTCTACTAAACGAAACAGCTAAGCAATAAAAGCCCGCCGGCAGGCTGCAATACAAATGCAGAACTGCCGGCGGGCTTTTATCATAGCTCAATCATTACAAAATACAGCGTTTTTCCACTCCTCTATTTGCTGTGTGATATAAGCATTCCACTTCGTAGAATCAGGAACTTCCTCCAAGGAAACACACGCTTCATACAGCGCCATCATATCGTCTTGGGTTACTTTTTTGCCGTACTCCCTGCCTTCCCGAATACCTTTTAAAAGACTGACTAGCTGGGAAATGGTGAGTGGTACGATTTTCTGCTTTTTTCCCTGATACTCATATTTCACCGCCATCCAAAAAGTGTTTAACGTATCCGTATGAAGAGAGGGCGCCACAAAAATACAGTAATCCGGCTTCTTTGGATGTGCATTTTCAAAATCACGCAAATGCCGCATCACCGGCTGCCCTTCATTGAACCACTGGTCTCGCCCTGTCAGCATGGTTACTTCACACACAAGCCCAAATCCTTCATAAAAGCACTCGATATCAGGAACACCTGCCGGTGCGGTAAAAACAGGCTCGTTGTCGTCACCCATCGGCGCATTTGGTTTTATCAGCAAAGCATCATTTATAATGTGCAGCGCAATACCCGCCCACTTTTCCAACGCTATAGAAGGTTTCATATGCAGGCTTCGAATATTGGTAAGCGCATATACCGCTTCGTCTATTTGTGCAGCCTCCTGATAATCCGCCTTCAGTTTCAGACCCTGCAGTTTTGTACGTTCCGTCCTTAAAAATGCAATCTGCTGCTTCAGCTTTTCCGCGCTCTCTTCCAATTGGTAAAAAGACGTATCTCTTCCAAGCATGCTTTCCAGCAGATGAATTTCACTGATAATATCCCTTGCAATTTTCAACAGTTTTTCCGGTGTTTCAAAAGGCAGCGTATACGCCTTATAATCCGATATGTACTGCTTATATGCCTCTGCGGTAAACGCTTTCGCCGAACCGTCATCACTCTCTAAAAGCGCATCGATTTCCACCTTTCTGCGAGGCTCCAAATCCACATAATAGCCGCCGCCTCTGATATAAATATATTTCGTCAGACGCAGATAGCGAATTATATTATCCGCATATTCCCGCGTATTTTTTGCCGGCTCCGCAAAGCTGGAAAGATAATCTTCTACAAAATCCGTTCGAAACGCCTCACGCTCCTCTTCCGCGGCAGTCTTACGCATGACGTCCCTGTACCACAAAAGCTTTTGCGCCTTCGCCTCCACTTCTCTGTAATCTTTTATGGATAACACAAAAATACCAAATTCGTCTTTTGAAACGCCTTTCGCTTTTTCGCCCCGTGCAGCACATAATGTGTTTACCATTTTAATCAGGCGCAGGGTATTGATAAAAGGCTTGGTATTATAATCTTTACAGTCGTGACTCAAAGGATTGGGATACTGGAACTTGAGCAGATTGGAAAATACCACCTCCTCCAGCGCTACCTCGCCTGCCAAAAACTGCCTGCCAAGCTCCGTCATTCTGACACGATTTTCGTGCACCCTTCTGTCATACTCCAGCGATACCAGACCCAGCTTTTCAATGGGGTCAAGGGAAGTTCTCCCCCGCATGGGCGCATCCACATACGCCTTGCTGTCAAAAATATCCCGTGCCTCCTCATAGGACATTTCATAGTGTAAATCCTCCAGAACCTCTATCTGCTTCTGACTCAGCTTCTGTTTGGTCGGCTTGTAATAGCGGTTCTTTATCAGCAGGCTCTGGTACATCATCTGTGTCTCATTATCCCAGATACAGTTTTCGATTTCACTTGCCGTTTTTAGAAACGAATACGCCCGCTCCGGATTCCGCATCGTAGTCGACGCGCTCCAAAGTAAATCCATATGCCTTCCTCCTAATAGTTTACAATCAATACCTCTTCACTGTTTTTATTGCGGTCCTTCGTATGGTAATTGGCATTTGCATAGTCATAGTGAAGCCGTTTCACTTCATATTTGTCTGCATTGGCAGACGCCCAGTCTATCAAAATCCGGTTCTCCTTCCCCTTACTGCGCAGAACATTGGACAGGGCAAAACGAATCCCCCTCTCATGCAGCCCATCGATAAAGCGCAGCAAATCCCGCTCTGCAGCCTCGTTCCAGCCATTTTTTTCATTGTAGGTTGCACAGGTTATCAGATACGGCGGGTCCATATATACAAAGTCATCGCCCGTCAGCAAAGACGTATCAAAACCATGGAAATCCTCGCAGGTAATGGAGCAGCGGACGGACTTCAGCCTGTCTATAAAATCCGACAGCTTTTCCTGCATTTTCGCATTGAAATCCCTTTTTCCCACAGGCAGGTTAAATTTGCCGCTGCTATTAAAACGAATTTGATTGTTAAAAGAAAAAAGAATAAGCGTATAGAGACGCAGGTAATGAAAAACATCCCTGCTTTGTTCCGCATTGAAATCGTCCCGCAGCCTTAAAAAAGGCTCCTTGTTGTATCTGCTCAGACCGTCCGAGCCATTACAGCCATAAAACTCGTATCCGTTGACAGCACTGTCAGAAAGCCCGTATTCTGTGATAGTACGGCGAATGGTTTCAAAAATGGTTTCTTTGTCCAGCTCCCCAAAGACATGAAACAGGCTGGAAAGATGCTCGTCCAAATCGTTCAGTACAAGCTGCCTGCAGTCCACATTGATTCCCACATTTCCCCCACCGCAAAACAAATCGACAAAGGTATGTATCCCTTTCGGGAAGCAGGGCATAATCTGCGGCAGCAATCTGAATTTTCCGCCTGTGTAGTTTAAAGGCGACTGTATCCACTTTCTGTTATTTATCATGACAAATACACAAAAATAACCTTTCTTCATTTTCGGGCAGGTTGGTTTTTCCCGTGGAAAATGCCTTGTAGCTCTCAGAAAAGACCTTAACCTCACCCTTATTCCCCAAAATTTTCATAATATCTGCATCGGATATCTTTGCATTGGAGCGGTCGTTGCCCTTGTCCGCCATGTTGTTGTAGGACAATAAAATATAGCGGCTGCGGATACTGCCAATCAAGTCGGCAAACGCCTCCGCAGCCTTTATCGTACAATAATCGCTTTTCAGCTTTGTGCGGTCCATCTTTCTTGCCACCCCATATACCTTTGGCTTGCTCCATCTCGCCACATTTTCAAGCACATGATACGCGTCGCAGTACTGGCGGGAATTGTAGGGCGGGTCAATATAGACCAAGTCCGCCGTTATTTTTTTCACCAATCGGTTGGCATCGGTATTGTAGCACATATTGTGAATATGATTGTCATTGGACGCCTGCGGCACATACAGCTCCAGCGGTTTGTCAAAGGAAGCGCCCTGAATATAGGCGTCATAGTGCCCGCAGGTATTGGCAATCTTGTCCATCGCATAGAGAAGCGACGTAATGAGAATCGCCCTCTCTCTCTCATTGATGGCTCCGGCTTTAAAGCTGCTCTCTATGTCGCCCCGTATGTATCCGATTTTGATACAGTCAGTCCTGCCAAAAAAGGTATCTGCAAAGTTTCTGGACATGTAATTTTCTCTTCCGGGCGATGCTGCATTGTATTTTACCACATAGTCTATAATGGTCTGCGGGTTATATTTCTGTGCCCCAAACCATGCAAGGTTACAGATATAATTGCTGTACATAATATCATTGGTGATAAGCCTTCGGTCGGCAAATGCCGAGGACACGGCGCCTGTTCCGGCAAAAATATCCGCTATCGTTTCTACCCCTTCGCACTCACTGGAAACAACGCCCTTGATAAAATCAAGCAGCTTGTATTTATTGCCCAGATATCTTCTGTTGTTGATGGAGGAGCTTTTGTAATGAAGCTCTTTCTTGTCAGCCATAACCTATCATCCTTCGCCCGTTGTTGATTCAAGTGTACAGGTTTTTATGTACTTTAAAACGGACTTTAAGCTTTCCTGTTCCCAATCTCTGTAACCCAAATCAAATGAACATTATCTGCCCAATTTCCATCATACCAAATTATCCGTCTAAATTCCATCAAATTACTAAATTTATCCGCGCAAAATTATGTCCAGTAAAATAACTCTTACGTCCGATTATTGCATACTATGCGCCGTAATAATCGTATCACTGCAGGCATTAATTGTAATTCTGATATTATCGATTTCACAGTACCGGTTCTTGCCCTGTCGGTAGATATTGCAGTTTTCGGAGAAAACCTTATTTTTACAGAATGTTACCACATCATCGGTATCCAATTTCAAATTCCGCTTGGTTCTATCCACTCCCATTCCGGTTCCCCCGCATAACGGAATCTTTTCCTCTTAAGAGTGTTTCATAAATCTGCCTGTCTCTGTCTTTGAACACATTAAAAATAATCCGCTCCATGGGAAACGCAGCATTGGCGGCGAGAAAATCCGTCACCGTATGAACGGCAATCTCCGCGGCTTCTTCATTGGGAAAGTGAAATTCTCCTGTAGAAATACAACAAAATGCAACCGACCGTATATGATTCTCCACACAGCATGCCAATACGCTTTCATAGCATTTTCGCAAATCCTGCCGCAGGGAATCCGTCAGCCCGCCGTATACAATCGGTCCAACCGTATGGATAACCCTGTCGCATGGAAGATTGTAAGCATTGGTGATAGTCGCAGTTCCAACTGGCTCCTCATACCGGTTCCCGTATTCTCTTCGCCTCTGCTGCATGATTTGATGACATTCTTCACGAAGCAGCATACCCGCGCTGCTGTGTATGGCATTATCAATACAGCCGTGACAGGGCACTAAACACCCCAGCATTTGTGCGTTTGCCGCATTGACAATCGCTCCCGCCTTAAGCCTCGTAATATCCCCCTGCCAAACGGATAATTTCTCTGCAAATATATGACGGCTGCCATATTGTTCTTTTATATTGGGAATATCGAAAAGAGAGACCGTCCCTTTCTGCAAAAGCGTCTCCTGCAGGTAAGCATCCTGTGCCTCTAACAACTCCGTCCCCACACTTTTTGGCATACGGATATTCATCAAAGAGCGGATTATCCTTCTCTTTTCTTCCTCTTTCATATCATCCGCCGCAAGACCCCTGCTTCTGTCAGAATCCTCTTGCAGCCGAAAAAGAAAATTGTCTGCCGCCTTGCCCTTATTCATCAAAATCTCTCCCCTCATTTTTATCTATAGCATAGTTCTTTTCCTCAAAAAGTACAAACATTTTCGCGCCTTTTCCATACGGCAGCAGTAAATTGCCGCTTTTATCCCTTACCTACCCCCGAAATACCTGCTCCAATATCCCCATTGATACAAATTGCGCGGTTTGCAATCTCCTCAGGCACAAATGCCTCCCCGTCATTGATACAGACATAAACCGCCTGTGCATTTTTCATTGTCATCTGCCAGAAGGGATATTTGATAACCCGCAGCAGTTTATCATCAAGGATATGGTGGATATTGCTCCCTACGGGGCACGCTGCGCTGGGATTTTCATGAAAATGAAACAGACTGCCATTCTCCACACACTCTACTGCATGATATATATCCAAAAACGTAATCTCATTTAGCGGCTTTGCCACGGCTGTACCGCCGGTTCCCCGCGCTACCGTAATGAGGCCGGCGCTCTTTAACCGCCCCAGAAGCTTTCTTATGATAACCGGATTTACATTTGTGCTTCCGGCAAGAAAATCACTTGTCACCTTGTAGTCCTTTGCAAATACATCAATACATGCAAAAATATGAACCGCCAGCGTAAAACGACTTGAAATCTGCATGATACCTGCCTTCCTCCTTGGGACTACTCTGCCCCCATCGTAATGCGGTCTATTTCCAGCAGCTCCTCTTCCGTAAAGCCCGCACTTTTTACAATCACTACATTGTCCAGTATCTGCGACGGGCGGGAAGCGCCAATTAATACGCTCGTAACTTCCCCGTCCCGCAAAATCCACGACAATGCCATCTGTGCCAGCGTCTCGCCTCTTTTTGCCGCCAATTTTTGTAATGCCTGAAGCTGCTTTACTCTCTCAGGCGTTATGGCACTCTCCTGCAAAAATCTGCCATCCGTCCTGACGCGGCTGTCATTCGGGATGCCGTGCAGATATTTGTCCGTGAGAAGTCCCTGCTCTAACGGACAGAACGCGATAATTCCAATGCCGTTTTCAGCCGCGTATGACTTCAGACCATCCTTCTCAATACTGCGGTCCAGCATAGAATATCTGCGCTGGTTAATGATAAAGGGCGTCTTTAATTCCCTTAAAATTTCTGCTGCTTCCTTTGTCTGTTCTCTGTTGTAATTGGAAATCCCCACATAGAGCGCCTTGCCGCTCCTCACAATGCCGTCCAGCGCCAGCATGGTCTCCTCCATAGGCGTTTCAGGGTCCGGTCTGTGGTGATAAAAAATATCCACATATTCCAGTCCCATCCTTTTAAGGCTCTGGTCCAGACTCGCAACCAGATATTTTTTGCTGCCAAAATCACCATAAGGTCCCTGCCACATATCATAGCCCGCCTTGGTGGAAATCACAAGCTCGTCCCGATACTGCCCCATGCCCTTTTTTAGTATTCTTCCGAAATTTTCCTCAGCCGATCCTGCTATGGGACCATAATTATTTGCCAAATCAAAATGGGTAATGCCATTATCAAAAGCTGTATGACACATAGCCGTCATATTGTCAAAATTCCCGTTGCTTCCAAAATTATGCCATAGACCCAAAGAAACCGCCGGAAGCTTCAGTCCGCTCCTGCCGCAGCGGTTGTACTGCATTGTCTCATAACGGCTTTCCGCTGCCATGTAATGTTCATAGCCTGCATAATTCATAAAAAATCCTCCCATGTTATCATGTCTGACGACATTATAACACAGCGCTTCCCGTCATTTCAACAAACATGCTTCTTACTTTTGCATTCGCCAATACCCTGTACCATATCCCATTTTTATATCCCATTTTTATGCAAAAAACATTTGACAAATTTTTTTATCTGTGTATAATTAGGTACGAACAAGGGCGTTTCTACGGCAGAAGTGGAACGTCTTTTTTATTTTATATAAAATCATTGTCAAAGGCGATAATGTGGAGTGTGCGGCTCCGTACTATCGCCTTCTTTTGTCCCGTTAAAACCTTTTACCATTTTTGCGGGATGCAACGAACTATGAGGAGGAATGATTATGACAGAAGAAATCATGAGTGCTGTAAACGGCGAAATTTTTGGCGTCTGGTTTTTAATTGGCGCCGCGCTGGTATTTTGGATGCAGGCTGGCTTTGCAATGGTGGAAACCGGCTTTACACGTGCCAAAAATGCCGGCAACATTTTAATGAAGAACCTGATGGATTTTTGCATCGGTACGGTTGTCTTTATCCTGATTGGTTTTGGGCTGCTGCTCGGTGAGGATTTGCTTGGCTTTATCGGAAAGCCGGGTTTTGACATCTTTACCGCCTATGCGGATTTCAACTGGTCAAGCTTTGTATTTAATCTGGTGTTCTGCGCAACCACGGCAACCATCGTCTCCGGCGCGATGGCGGAGCGGACCAAATTTTTATCCTACTGTATTTATTCGGCAATTATTTCCGCGCTGATTTATCCCATCGAAGCACACTGGATATGGGGCGGCGGCTGGCTCTCGCAGCTTGGGTTCCACGATTTTGCGGGCTCCTGTGCCATTCACATGGTAGGCGGTATTTCCGCATTGATTGGTGCTAAAATACTGGGGCCCCGACTTGGCAAATTTACCAAAGACAAAAACGGAAAAATTACCAAAGTAAACGCATTTCCCGGGCATAACCTGACTATCGGCTGCCTCGGCGTGTTTATTCTGTGGCTTGGCTGGTATGGCTTTAACGGTGCTGCATGTACCAGTGTGGAGCAGCTTGGCTCCGTGTTTGTAACTACCACCATTGCACCTGCCATCGCCACCGTGGTATGTATGGTTTTTACATGGTTAAAGTATGGCAAGCCTGATGTTTCCATGTGTCTGAATGCTTCTCTTGCCGGACTGGTTGCCATTACGGCTCCCTGCGATGTAACGGATGTGACGGGGGCACTGATTATCGGCGCTGTTTCCGGTCTCCTGGTCGTATTTGGCGTATGGCTGTTGGATTATAAATTACATATCGACGACCCTGTGGGCGCAGTTGCCGTTCACTGCCTGAATGGTATTTGGGGTACCATTGCAACCGGTCTGTTTGCCACCACCTCCGCTCCCGGCAACGACAGCGTAGTCGGTCTATTCTATGGCGGCGGTCTCAAGCAGCTCGGCCTGCAGCTTCTTGGCTTTGCAGCAGTTGCCGCATGGACAGCCGTTACCATCACCATTGCTTTTCTTATTATAAAGGCAACCATGGGACTGCGCGTTTCCGAAGAGGAAGAGATTGTCGGGCTGGATTCCTGTGAGCACGGACTTACCTCTGCATATGCAGGCTTCAGCATTATGGATATTGCAAACACCATGACAATGGAAGTCAATGAAAACACAGATTTGGGCGAGGCAGATTTTGAAGCAGCCTCCACTGCACAAAAAGATGCCGCGGTCAAAGTCGTAAAAGCGCCGGCAGCCGTTTCCAGCGGTATGTACAAGGTCGTGATTATTGCCAAACTCGCGCGGTATGAGCATGTCAAGAAAGCCATGAATGATTTGGGTGTCACCGGCATGACCGTGACACAGGTAATGGGCTGCGGCATACAAAAAGGCGCAGGTGAGATGTACCGCGGTGTTGAGCTGGATGCCACGCTTCTTCCCAAGGTTAAAATTGAGGTTGTTGTCAGCAAAATTCCTGTTGACGCCGTTATTGATGCCGCCAAATCCGCTCTCTATACGGGACACATCGGCGACGGCAAGATTTTTGTATACAATGTAGACAGGGTAATCAAGGTTCGTACCGGCGAGGAAGATTTTGCCGCACTGCAGGATGTAGAATAAACCGATTATTTCGTTTTTATCCTTTTCCCTATTTTATGAAAGAAGACGTCCCTTTTGCGAGGGACGTCTTCTTCTGTCATCCGTTTCAAAAAGCTCCTTGACATTTTACCGGACAAATCCTACATTCCATAATAGCGCCGTATAGCTTGTGCCATATATTCTGCCGTTCCTTCCCCGTACTGATTATCCTGCGCTTTCGCAAGCTTCTCGTTCTGCTGGTATTCCTTTTCCATCCCATCTCCCGCACTTTCTCTATGTGCGAGTTAATAAATTCATCAAACTGCTCTTCTGACAATCCTTGCTGCATCATGTCAATCATTGTTTTTGCATCGCCTTCATGAAACTCTTCAAAGCGTAGCCGGATTCCGTCAGCTTTGTCGGCTTCAATAAGCCAATTTCATCATAATACCGCAGCGTCCTTATGCTGACTCCGGTCATTTGAGACACTTCCTTTTTATTTTTTACCAAATACCTTTTCCATCGCCAAGTATAATATTCTTTATGTTTTCGTTTATTTCACTTTCAGTCAAATCTTGTTGGATTAGCGGGTAAACCGCTTCACGGCTTTCTCTTGTATGCGGAAGTTCTGATGCAAGTCTGCACGCCGTACTATCCTTTAACGCCAGCGTACTCGCTAACCCCAAAATCATCCCTGGTTTATTCGGATAAATACAACATAGCGCCCTCCTAATGATTTATGATACTGAAATCATATCATGTACATCTGCAAATGTAATAACGCAAAAGTTGTCTTAGATGCAACCGTGCCTATATATAGTCAGACTACATGGCGTTCTTTCGAAAAAGAAGTTACCCTTTTATATACCGAAGATATTCTTTTCCCATTTCTTCATACACTCCGGCAAATACAAATCCCAGCTTTTTCAGAAGTGCCAGAGAAGCCCTGTTTTCCTGTTCTGTTAATGCCTGCACTCTGGTAAATCCCAATTCTTCCTCGCCATAGCGCAGTATAGCGCGGCACACTTCTTCTGCAATCCCCCGCCTCTGCCACAAAACGCCAATTACAAATCCAAGCTCCGGCTCCTCAAAGCCTCTTCGCATGTCCAATCCTGCCCTGCCAATAACTTCACCCGTTTCCTTTAAAATAACGCTCCAGATTCCATAACCATAAAATTCATACATATTTTTACGATAATCTGCCGTATAGCGAATCTCCTCCTCTCTGTCGGCAAACAAATTTTCCATAAATGCCGTAATGGAAGGTTCTTCATATATCCGATAAAAAGCGTCCACATCCGCCTCAATAGTCTCACGCAGAATGCATCTCTTTGTCTCCAGTATCTGCCACGGAAGGCCACGGCAGCGTCGGTATACCCGCTCCAGATAGGAAGGTGTAATGCTTTCCCAGCCCTCCGCCAGATATCGGACACCCGAAAAAGAGGCAGCTTTATTTTCTTCCAACAAAATTCCCAGTACCGGAAAATTTGCTGTCGAAAGCCGTTCTGCTATTTTAGGACAATCCGTCACAAAAAGCGTATTTCTTTTTGGCATTTCGCCCTCCAAGAGCGCTTTTTTCAAGCTGACCACCTGTATTTCTGCTTCCTGCAGGCTCTCCCAAAATTCTGTGCGGTTTTTATACGGATTCGCCCCGACAGCCGCTGTTTCCACCGTGCCGATTTGCTTCGCACCGCCTTTCCCCATGCCGTTCTTCTTTGTACTGCCTTCCGCCATGCTATCCTGCTTCGCGCCGCCCTCCGCCATGCCTTGCTCCATATCACCAAAGCCATACATGCTGTAAACCCATATTTCCTGCAGGTCATATTTTGTCCATAAGTTATATTCCGCCATGCTTGTATTTTCCTCTAAAATGATGTAGTATCTTAATAGTAAAGCATTTTATATAGGAAAGGAAGTACTATCATGGCACAAAATCCCATTGTGACAATTACTATGGAAAACAAAGATGTGATGAAGTTTGAGCTCTATCCCGATATCGCACCTGTTTCTGTCCACAATTTTATCAGTCTGATTCAGAAACATTTTTATGACGGGTTGATTTTCCACCGTGTCATCAAAGGTTTTATGCTGCAGGGCGGCGACCCGGAAGGAACCGGCTGCGGTGGTCCCGGCTACAGTATTAAGGGCGAGTTTTCCGCAAACGGCGTGGAAAACAATTTAAAGCACACGAAAGGCGTCCTCTCCATGGCAAGAAGCATGGCGCCTGATTCCGCAGGTTCCCAGTTCTTTATTATGCATAAGAACGCACCCCATTTAGATGGCAGCTATGCCGCTTTCGGCAAAATTATCGAAGGCATGGATGTGGTAAACCGTATTGCAAATACCGCTACCGATTACAATGACAGGCCGCTTGAAAATCAAGTAATGAAAAGCGTTACCGTGGATTGCTTCGGCGTGGAATATCCTGAACCGGAAAAGCTTTAAAGCTTCCGCTTTTTGGAGCTGCAGCTCTTATAGATGTCATATCTGTAGGATCTGCGGCTTTTTTGTTTCAAATTCATGTTCATATTTTGTTTACAATTAATTCAAGGAAACTTCACCTCGTAATCATTCTTTAGACACTTCTTTTTCCTATACTATAACCATAAGATACAAACAAATCTTTCATTGCCAACAACAGTGTTTAGATACATTAAATAACTTTTTCATAATAAATGCCAGGCAAAGCCATTTGCCTGGCATCCTCCCTTTTTAGGAGCTTTTTATATCGGTTTTATATACTCAACATACGACACAAACGGCAGGAATTTTATTTCCTGCCGTTGTTCTCCCATAAATCTTAGAAACCGCTAAGACATCAATGTCATTAAGTTAGCACCTCAGTCCAGCCGTGAGGGAAATAAAATGCTTAAGGAGCCCCTTAAAAAGCGTCGGCACTTGGTGAGGT